>Ga0208402_100098_pt1 | contig 42791 bp, 35 predicted proteins | sample LakWasM121_LOW14_2_FD_183933 | JGI IMG/M metagenome (GOLD analysis project Ga0208402, IMG submission 183933) | Freshwater sediment methanotrophic microbial communities from Lake Washington under simulated oxygen tension - Sediment Metagenome... | ecosystem: Environmental > Aquatic > Freshwater >... | reverse complement strand
CCTGGAAGGTCGTAGTCGGCGAGGCAGAAGAGCGTATTTCGATGCTCAAGAGCACCGGTTCCCGTCATGCCGCCGAACGGGTGCTCGATCAAATCAAGAAGGCGGTTGATAAAGGTTCCGAGGAACTGGTCGATAAGGCGGTCAAGTGGTGGCTGTATGACAAGCAGCTGTATAACTTGAAACGCATCGCCCGCACCGAAATGGCGACTGCCGCGCATCGGGCCGTGATTGCCTCGGTCGAGGGCGACGCGTCGATTATCGGTTTTCAATGGCGGCTGTCCGGCAGTCATCCAACATCCGACATTTGCGATTATTACGCGAATATTGAGATGGGCCTGGGTAAAGGCGTGTGGACGAAAGCCGCGGTGCCGCACCATAAAGCCCATCCGCATTGCATGTGCCTGTTGATTCCCAGGGGAACGCCGATCAAGAGTTCCGGCTCCAAGAATTACGGCGAGTTTATCCAAAACGTGAATCCGGAGCGGCGGGCGCAATTAATGCCGGCATGGGCCAGAGAAGCCGTTAAGAACGGCACTCCGATCAGTGATTTAATCAGACAGGACGGTTTGGGTTTGATAACCCAGGAGGCGTTTATGAAATAATTTTGACAAAACTGAACCGAAGATTTAACCTGATTCCGCACTGGCAAAGCCGGTGCCGGGATTACTACCCCGAATTATACTAGGTGCCAGCGCACCCGATTATGCGCTTTTTTTATGTCTACCATTTTTCAGTTTATGGTGGGCTGGCATGGGCCGCGTTCGCGCGGGCCGCTCCTAGTGGCGGTTGTAGTAACCCATGTCAGTCCATCGCCCGACGCTACTAAGGCGATGGTCTTCTTAACTTAACTAGGAAACCATCATGACTACTGAAAACCCCATTGTTATTTGCAATACCCCTATCCGTCAGGACGAGGAAGGCCGGTTCTGCCTGAACGACTTTCACAAGGCCGCAGGCGGCGAAAAACGCTATCAGCCGTCAAATTGGCTGAGAATGCAGCAAACTCAAGACTTGGTCTATGAGCTTGCCGTTCCTCAGATTCGAGGAACCGACAAAATCAAGCACTTAGACCCCGTTAACACCGTTAGAAGCTTTTTTGTCGATCAAGGTTCCTATGTGGTGAAAGAGTTGGTCTACGCTTACGCGATGTGGATCAGTCCGGCGTTTCACCTGCAAGTGATCCGCGCTTATGATGCTTTAGTGACCGGCCGGCATCCCGCCGTACCCGCCAACATTGAAACCCGTCTGGATCGCATGGAAGGCTTCATGGAACAGATGGCCAGCAACATGTGCATCATGTCCGAAGTCTCGGTGCAGCAAGCGCAAAAGCTCGAAGTCACCGCCCGTTATATCGGCCTGCTGGAAATCAACCAGAAAGGCAAGGTCAAGGTCACCCGTACAATTGAAGCCCAGGTATTGGCGTACCGGGCGCAAGGCATGAGTATGGGCGACATTGCCCGCATCCTGCGCATTTCTACGGCGACGGTGAGCCAATTGGTCAACGGCAAATACCCGATGCCTCAGTCACAAGCGGCCTTGCCGAAAGGATCGGTCGAGGAAGTCCTGGAAGACATGGTGCAGGCCGAACGCAAAGCCTTATTGTCGCGCTTGGCTCAGCTGGAGGGCGAGCAATGAGCGCACAACCCCCGGTCATTGAAGCCCTGGACCGGCTTAATCAGATTGCCTCGTGTCAGCAAGCGGTCAGCGATTTGTTGATACCCGAGACCGATTTGCATGTGGTCAACCGCGACCGGCTGGCCGGGCTGTTGGCGTTTCTGGATGCCGAGAGCCAACTGGCCCGCGAACAGCTGGCCGTAGTGCTTAACTCTGGTAAAATCGTAACTATTCGCTCGGCCAGATGATTTTTCGGTTTAAATAAAATTTAAATGAAATTTAAACGCCATAAATCAATTGCTTATGTAAAATAAGACGGAGCGGACAGGGAGAGGACGCAAAACGGCGCCGGTTATCCGCAAAATAACCCATGACCGGTGCTAAAAAACGCCGTTTTGCGGTGTTGGCTGATGACCGGTGTTTGATTCGGCCTGAAAAACAGCGTATTTAAGCCGCGAAAAACACCCTAGACGATCTACGGTAGTATTTTTTTATTTCCGTTCAGCTAAAACGCAATTTAAACGCCTTCCTGTCGATGTTGACTAAGTATTATTACCTACGTATCCTGCTAAATTAATCTGCACCACCCAAGAGCTCCGGGGAACTTGTTCCGCCGGAGCTTTTTTATGCCTGACGATTATGCTGTGCCGGACATTTGAATTTACCTTTTTCCGGAGTCCGATTTATGGCAGACCCTACCGATCAAAACGCCAATCCCGACAATGCAGGGGCAGACGGCGCGAATAACCCCACCTCGACTGTCACTCCCGCAGCCGGTGTTCCGGCTGCGGATGTGCAGGCGCAAATCAATCAAGCCCTTGTCGCTCAACAAGCCGAGTTTGCCAAGCAGCTGAAAGAAGCAACGGGGCACGGCGACATTAAGTCGCTGACCGATGCGCAACTGCAAGCGCAAGGCAAGTTACAGGAATTGGCTGACAACAAAACCAAGGAAGCGGCCGGGTACAAGTCTAAATTCGAGCAAACGCAAATCGCTAATGCCTTGCTATCGGCCGCCGCTGATGCCGTAAACCCGGCTATCGTCAGTTCGTTGTTAGCCGGCAAGGCAGTGGTTGATGATAACGGCAATGTGACCATCGACGGCAAAACAACCGCTGAAGCCGTTAAACAGTTGTTGGCTGAAAATCCGTTTTTAGCCAAAGCCCAAGGCGGCACCGGCTCAGGTGCGCCGCAACAGACCCGGTCGGCGCAGCAAGACAAGTCAGCGCTATCTCCCGTGCAGCGGCTAACCGCTGCTCGTCAATAATCCAAATAAGGTAGTACATCATGGGATTAACATTAATAGAAGCCGCCAAGCTCGAAACCGGCGACGAGGTGCGTCAAGCCGTTATCGAGATTTATGCGGGGTCATCCGATATTTTGATGGTGCTGCCGTTCGACGGCATTAACGGTAATGCGCTGAAGTACAACTGCGAGCAATCATTGCCCGGCGTCGGCTTTCGAGGGGTTAACGAGTCTTATACACCATCAACCGGCGTGCTCAACCCGCAAACTGAAAATCTGGTGATTGCCGGCGGTGAGCTCGATGTTGACACGTTCATTATAAAGACCATGGGTGCGGGGCAGCGTGCGGTACAAGAAGCGATGAAGCTTCGCGCCCTGGCGTTAGCTTGGGTGCGTAAGTTCATTAAAGGCGACTCGGCGTCCGATCCGCGCGAATTCGACGGTTTGCAAACCCGTGTGACAGGGGCGCAAAAAATTGCCGCCGGCAGTACGGCAAACGGAACGCCTTTGTCGTTGGCCAAGCTGGATGAAGCGATTGACCAGACGCTGCACGCAACGCATCTACTGATGAACAAAACCATGCGACGACTGATGACTCAGGCGGCCAGGGATACCACCATCGGCGGCTTTATCTCATACGATAAAGATGCATTCGGGCGCCCGATCACTAAATATAACGATCTGCCTATCTTGATGGTTGATGAAGATAACGAAGGCAATCAAATTTTAGGCTTTACCGAGGCCGCCACATCAGGCACGGCAACAGCAACATCTATTTACGTGTTGAGTATCGGCGACGGTGCGTTGACCGGCATCGAGAATGGCGGCATGAATGTCGAGGATTTGGGGTTGCTACAAGCCGAGCCCAAGTACCGCACCCGCGTCGAATGGTTTAACGGGTTATGCATTATGAATGGCCGGGCAGTTACGCGGTTATGGTCTATCGCTAATGCGGCAGTCACTAAGTAAGGGGGAAAGATGAGTCAATATTCGAATTACACTTACGACAATGCCTTGCTGCTGAAGGCGGCCGGATTATTGGCGGCATCGGCGGACGGCACGATCTTGGATTTAGGTGGTGGTTTTGTTCGGGGCGACGTGGTTATCGACATGACGGCCTGTGAAATCGCCACCGGCGATGAGATTTATACCGTGTCGATCGAGGCCTCCAACGTGGCGGCGATGACCTCCGGCTCGGTTTGCCTGGGCAAGAAGGTGTTCGGCAATCTGGTGGTGCCGATGGATGCGGCGCTGAGCGCTTCAGGCCGCTATGTGATTCCATTTCGGAATGAGGAAAACGGCACGCTGTATCGCTACGTGCGGCTGTCAACGCTGGTGGCCGGCACAGTCGCGACCGGTATTAATTTTGCGGCATTTATTGGGATGGATCGGTAATGGTTACTGTTTATACGCCTGACGGCACAGCAGAAGAAAAAGACCCTGTCGATGCGCGTGAGTGTGTCGAGCATTGCGGCTACACCTATGAACCCCCGGTTACTTTGGACGGTGAGGAAGAATCCAAGTCGGCAGATACCAGTGACAAAGCCAGCGGCAAGGGTAAAAAATCGACTTCAGCTGTCGAACAAATTCACGACCCTAACAGCTAATGAGCAGCATTACTTTTGATCTGGGCAATGCGCCCTCCGTGTTGGCCGCCTTGCGTGATCCACACAACGCTCAGGAGGTCGCCAATGCGATGGCTGAGCGTTATGTCGATGACACGCTGGACTTCATTCAATCCGGCCGGAGCTTTACCGGCCGTACCGGGCAGTTGGCCCAATCCATCGGCAGGCGGCCTGCCGGTAATGGTAGCGCTGACGTTTATGCCAATGCGGCCTATGCCGGATTTGTCGAACATGGCACTCAGCCGCATGTGATTCGGCCTACGTTGCGTTTTCCTGTGGGCGGCGGCGCCGGGTTTGGTTTTGCCAGGGTCATCAATCATCCCGGCAGCCGTCCACACCCGTTCTTTTTTGCCGATAGCGCTGCGCGTGGCGAGCACCTGCAAGCCGCCGCCCTGTCGGTATTAGCGAGGATTATTGCCAATGGCCAGTAAATACGCACAAACAACCGATTGCGTCGATCCCGCTGTAACGGTGACACAGGCCAATGTTGAAGACGCCGATGTCTATGTGGACGGCGTGCTGTGGGAGCGCGGCATCGATCCCGCCGATGTGACCTTGCCCAACGACCGCTTGAAAACACTGGCGGCAACCTGGGCCATCCGGTTGGCCGCGATCCAAGGCGCGATGAGCGATAACTCGTTGCTGATGGATAAAGCCAAGGAATACCAGAAAACCGCCGAGCTGTTGGCGAAACAGATCACCCGTGAGTCGTTAGGTTTAGCCGCTGTCGCCGGTTCCGGCGGTTACGGTACGGTAACGCTGGGGCGCGGCTGATGGCTCTCGATGCCCTGTTGGATCTACGCAACCGCATTAAAAGCGACGTGCCCCTGGAAGATTTTTTTATCGCCCATTACGACAAGCCGGCCAAACACCTCATCGGCTATAAGCGCAGTCCCAATGCTAACGATTATCCCTGCATTTGCTATGTGCCGGTTAAGTCTAAAAACAAGGATATCGCCAATCAAGAACTGATTAGCGTCATTATCGGCGTCAATGAAAAAGACATTGTCGATGATGTGATGCTGGGCCATTTGCGCGTTGCCGAAGCGGCCGCGTTGCTGGTCCCGATCATCAAAGAAGGAGCAATCGGCAATAACACGATCATTTTTGACGATTATGAAACCTTTCCGGATATGGGCGAACGCCACCCTTTTTACGAAACTGAATTGATTTTTAAATTATCACGGAGACAGTGATGACCTTTGATGACTATAAACAATCCGGCAAGTCCGGCTGGTATTGCGCCGAACGCGACGAGTGGTTTTTAGACGGTGAAACACCGCCGCCACTTACTAAGCCGGTTAAAGCCGCCGCTCCAGCGCCGGAACCCGAATTAAAACCAGAGCCCGCAGCACCTGAAGCGGCACTAAAAACCAGCAAAGGAGCCAAGCACCATGCCAACTAACCCAAGATTAGACTCGAAACGCTTTATCCTGGTTCAACCCGAATCAACGCCGGGCCTTGCAGGATCGCTGGAGACGGCCATCGGCATTTATGCCGAAACGCTGAAAGTCGAGCCGCTGAAAGCTAAAACCATCGACCGCAACCCGATCCGTCCTTTCATGGGCGGCAGTATCAAAATAGTGGCCAGTTTCGATGCGCAAATCGACATCGATGTCGCCCTGGCGATGGGCGGCGATGCGGAAGGCGTGCCAAAGCCGGGCGCAACTCCCGCTTATGATCCGCTGGTGCGCGGTTGCGCTATGGCAAGAACCACCTCGGCCACGGCGGTGACCGGTACGGCCCAGGGCGGCACCGTCAATCTGTTGAAACTGGCGGGCGGCGCCTCGGCGACCGATGACGCCTATGCCGGGTTATCGGTGCAGGTCGGCATGGCGTCCGGCACCGCGCAAGCGCCCGGATCGGCCGATAAAGCGCTGGTCAAATTGGCCGCGACCGATGCCGAGCATACCGGCACCTTGCAAGCCGGATCGACCACGACCGATCTTAATTTCGCCACGACCGCATCGGCGGAAGATGATTATTATGTCGGCATGACCGTTGTAGTCGGTGCCGAATCGTCGGTGATCAGTGCCTATGACGGCACCACAAAAATAGCGACGGTGACGACACCGTTTGCGGAGGCTCCGCTGTTGGTGACGTACACCGTGCAGCATGTCAATGATTATTATGTCGGCATGTCGGCAAGGATCGAGCATTTTGCCGGCACGATTGTCAGCGCCGGTTTCTCTGTTTCCACTGTCAACGACATTTATCTGCCGTTGAGCGAGGTCGGCACCAGCAACGTCCAAGGCTGCGATATCGAGATCACCACCGGCGCGGCGGCTCCGGAATTGCGCAAGATTGTTCTTTACGACGTCGGCACTCGCCGGGCAACGCTACAGACCAAAATCGGCACAGCGCCGACCGATGCCAGCACCTTTGTCGTATCGGAGCAGCGCGATGTGATTGCCTTCAACGGCACGACGCGTCTGCTGACGCTGAAATCGCCGTTAAAGTTTGTTACCACCTCGGCCACGTTATATACGCTGACGGTTGACCGGTTAATTTACGCTTACAACGGCACTAGCAAAATGGCCTCGATTACGCCGGCTCTGCCGCGCAGGCCGACCGCAACGACTACGTACCGGATGAATCCTTATGTTAAATATGCGCCGGTTTCTGACAACCACCTCAGCAACACGTTTTACTATTTCGATGATGGCGCGCTGCATTCGTTTACCTACGCGCGCGGCAATGTCTCGTTCGACTATTCGTCCGGCGCCATCCCGCTGATTAAATTCAGCTACCAAGGTCTGGTGGATCGCTACGAGGATGCGGCTTTTCCGGCGTTTGACTTAACAGCCTGGGTTGAGCCGTTGCCGGTCAATTACGCCAACACCAAGAACCTGATTTTGCACGGCTATGCCGACGCGGTCGCCAATAAGATTAGCGTTGATTTAGGTAACGAACTGGTGCATTCGAACGACATCGGCGACGAGAGCGTTTATATCAAAGACCGTAAGGCGAAAGGCTCGATCATGATCCGCTCGCCTTTGCAATCTGAGTTCGATATTTATTCGGACGTGAGAAATGCGGTTATCGGGCCGATGTTATTTACGCATGGTCCGATCGGCGAGCAAAGCGCGTTGTTCCAAAAAGCAGTCCAACTGCTGAATCCGAGCGATTCAGAAAAAGATGGTGTAAAGATGACGACGCTTGAGCTCAACATACCGCCACACGGCACAGGTAATAACGAAGTTATTTTTATTTTGCAGTAACCTTTTTAACTGGAAATAGTCATGGCATTAGTAGTAAGCACAGAAGATTTACAAGATGAAGTTACACGTACCGTATCGGTAGACGTTAAGGAACCGGGTCCTGGGGATAAAATTATCCCCCACAAATTAGACATCACCGTTGAAGTCATGGATCGCGAAGACTGGGGGAAATTAACGGCAAAATGGGCGCGCCTAAGCCATCTTGCAGCCAAAATGGAGCGTGAAAAAGATTTCGTCATGGATGATGATGACGCGGCAGAAGCGCGCAAACCCATTCATGAGTATGCAGAGCCTTACATCAAGGAGATCGGGCCGATAACCGATGAATCTGGCAATGTTATTGCGTTTTCAGAGGTTGTTAAAGCGGCGCTGATGAAAAAGCCCTGGATACAACCCGGCATCCAGGATGCGTTTTTGGCGGTGCAAAAAGGCATCACCGTAGCCGAACAAAAAAAGACGCGCGCAAAAAACTAATCGCGGCCGGTTACTACTGGGTGATGCAGGAGCCTACTGCATCATCTACAGCAGCTGAGCCGCGCAAAATGACCGATGCCGAGTTTTTCGGCGTGCCGGATCGCAAGGTATCGGTTGCTCCTGGGGATGAGACAGACCGGCCGGAGTGGTATCAGGCGTATTTGAGCAACGGCCGCTTAAAAGAGGATTTTCGGGTTTGGCATGATGCCGGTCCGGCGCTGGATATTTTTTTGTTTTGTCAAACCCAGTGGCGGCACGGCTATAACGGCGTGACCGGTCTGGATTACACCGCAGTGATGGCAGTTATTGCGCCACGTTATCCTTATCCTCCGGAGCAGGTCGAAATAATGGACGACATCCACTTATTCGAGCGTGGCGCAATGACGGCATTTAATGAGTTACGCAAAATCGCCGAGGATAAAGCCGAGGCGGAACGGGAACGAGCTAAACAACGATGAGCGATTTAACGTTAGGATTACGGATTAGGGTCAATGCCGACGGCAGCGCTGAAGTGCTGGGGCAAACTGGCGACAATATAAACCGTATTTCTAATGCCTCCAGCAATGCCAGTCGCAATTTGCGGACTATGGAGTCGGCAGCGGCGGGCCTGGTTAAGACGATAGCGCCATTGGTCGGCATTTATGAGCTGATTAACTTTGGCGATAAGATCATCAAAGATACCGCCACTGTTCAGGATTTGGATACCCGGCTGCACTCGCTGACCGCGACAGCCGGCGATTATGCGCAAACGCTGGGGTACATTGATACGGTTGCCGACGCCCAACATAAAAAAATCAATGACCTTTCCGATAGCTACACCACGCTGCGGAATTTGCAAAACTCCGGATTAATCACCAGCCAACGCACTAAGGAGTTTTTCGAAGGCCTTAATGATGCCGCCAGCGCCTTGGGCGTCGGTAACGATCAATTAAAGCAAACGTTTTTTGGCCTGAGTCAATCATTGGGCATGCTCAATGCTGAAAACTTTAACCAAGTCATGGAACCCATCCCAGGATTACTCCAGGAAATGGATAAAGCCGCAGGTTTACCCGCCGGGGGGTTTAAAAATCTGGTCAATGAAGGCAAAGCAACGACTGCTTTTTTCAGCGATACACTGGCTAAAGCCCTGCATACTTTTGATGGCGCTGCTGCTGCGACGGCGCAAAACATCAATGCACAAACAACCGACATGAGTAATTCCTGGACGCGGTTGATCAAATCGATCGAACAGCCGACCTCGGCTATTTGGGGCGGCTTTTTAACCGGCGCTAAAAATGCGCTCGATAGCATCAGAGAGTTTAACGAAGCGGCCATCACCGTTGGCGATACCAATGTATCGGCCAGCAATTTGGCTAAAGGCGCTTGGGATGTCACCACTCAAATTATCAGCAGTGGTTGGGCAACATTAAAAGAGGCCGGGCTGGGTGCCGCAGCAGATACCGCTTCAGGCTGGATTGTTTCCGGCGACCAAATGCAGAGCAATGTTAAATTCGTGGTCAACGATATGATCGGCTTGTTTGTTGGTCTGGGTCATTCGGTTGGGATCATTTTTGGCGCTCTCGCAATCAATGTCGGCAATACCCTCGATAATGCAACCGCTAGGGCAAGCGCAGCGGCGGGTGATGTTGCCCGTATGGGCGTGGGCGACTTTAGCTTTTCCTCCTCAAAGGCCGTAGTCGATAAGCCGCTGGTTAACGGCTTTGCCGATGTCGGCAAGCAATTAAAGCAAGACCTCAGCACGGATTGGATCGGCACTTATGTGGCAAGTATTGAAGGCGCTGCCGTGGCTCATCAAAATCTAACCGATGAGCAGAAAAAAGCCACGGCAGAAGCCGAACAATCTACAGCAAAGAACTTGCAACTGGCGGCATCGCATAATGCGGTGGGTTCCGCTGCTGGGCTATCTACCGAAGCCACCAAGAAAGCGGCGGCAGAGGCGAAAAAGCATGCCGATGCTATCCGTAATGCAATTGATGCTTTAAACGACCAGCATTTAAAACTTTCGCTGTCAGAGCGCGATTATGAGTTGTCGAAGCTTGCAGCGCTGGGTATGAGCGATGCGGTTCAGACATCGTCAATCGCCATTTGGGATTCCATTCAAGCGCTGGAAGCGCAGAAAAAAGGTATTGATGCTGGCGCATCGGCTATGGATGCTGAGCGCGACAGATATGACAAGTTGACTATGTCGGCACAGCAATATATGTACACGCAATTGCTGTTAAAGGGCGTTAGCCCCGGTACTGCCGTTGAGGTTGTCGCTAAATCCAGCGCCAGCGATGACATTGAAAAGCAACAAAAAGCAATTGATAGCGCCTGGAAATCTTTGGAGAACTACAACAGCACTATCGATAACACAAAAGACAGCATGGGAGAGCTTGGCAAAGTATCTTCGGCGGTGTTTGATGGAGCGTTGGGCGGTTTTTCGTTAATGGTCGGTGCCCTGGAAAAAATGGGCCAGACTATTAAGGACAATGTCAAAGACATGGAAGATCTTGCGAAGCGCCGAGCTGAAATAGATGCAATACAGCCGGATGCCAGCAAGGGATTTACCGACGAATATATAAAAAATGTTAAGACTAAGGTGGCTGCTGATGAAAAGTGGTATCGGGACGTCCAGCAACATGAGGAAAAACAATTACAGACATCTTTAAGCAGCGCCAGACAGGTCGCCGGCGCTGCGAGCAAAATGTTTGGTGAAAAAACCGCCGCTGCGCAAGCCTTTCATGGCATCGAAATAGCTTTGGGTGTGGCTTCGATGGCGATGGAAGCGAAAAAGGTGGCTGTTTACGTGGCCAGTATTATTCCTAAGCTGGCGTCTGGTGCCGCGACTATGTTTGCGCAAAGCGGCTGGGGCGGCTTTGCTGGCGTTGCGGCTATGGGCGCTGTTATGGCGGCGCTGGGTTACGGCATGATGTCTAATTCGGGTGCCAGTAGCGAATCGCCTAAAATGTCATCCGACACAGGCACCGTGTTAGGTGACCCAACAGCCAAATCCCAGTCGATTGATAAAACCTATCAGCTGTTGAGAGATATACATGCTGAAGAATATGCGACATTGCGGAGTATTGATCGTGGTATTGCCGATCTGCACTCGGGAATAACTGACGTTATTACCCGGCTATACCAAGCGGGCGGATTAAAAGACTTTGCTGCTCTTCCTGGTTCTAAATTAACGGGTATGTCTGGTTTCTTGACATCAATAGACCCGATTAACATGGCTGGTTTCGATCCGATTGGAAAAGCTGTGCTCGGATTTTTGTTCGGCGGAAAGCAAACCAGCACAGTTGTCAATCAGGGCATTTCAACTAATCCGACATCAATCAGTAGCATTATGGCAGGCGGGAATCTGTCAGCTCAACAGTTTGCGACAATTGAAACCAAAACCAAGGGCGGGCTGTTTAGCAGTGACAAAACATCATACAGCACGCAATATGCAGCGATAGACGACGCTACCCAAAAAGCGCTTAACAGCGTTTTCAAGAGCATGGGCGAGACTATGAATGGGCTCGCTGATAACCTGGGTATGGGCTTGTCTGACCGCGTTAAAAACTACGTCATCCCGGCGCTAACGGTCGACTTGAAAGGGTTATCCGGCGAAGATGCTGCTAAAAAGCTCGATGGGGTTATTGGTGCTGCTCTCGATACTATGTCGACGTCCGTGTTTGGAGACATCCTCGGTCAGTATCAACAGCTGGGCGAAGGGATGCTGGAGACAACAGTCCGGATCGTGTCGGAAATCGCTATCGTCCAAGATGCGCTCGCGACCAGCGGTTTGAGCATCTCAAGGGACGCGATCGCTATCAGCGATGGACTGGCCCAGGCGGCCGGTGGCATTAAGGAATTTCAGAAACAATTCGATGCTTATTACGATAAATTTTTCTCCAACAATGAAAAGCAGTCTCGCAACAACGCTCAGCTGAACAGTCAATTAGGCGATGTGGCATTAAGTTTGGCGGCCAGTCGCGAGGGCTATCGCCAACAAGTCGAAGCGGTCGATTTATCGACTGAGGCCGGGCAGCATCAATATTCCATGTTGCTCAAGTTGAGCGATGCGGCCGACACCTATTATAAAGGTGTCGAAGATGCGACTAATACTCGCCGCTCGTTAGAGATCAATTACTACAGCGCTGCAGGACGCGCCGCCGATGCGCTGGCCGCTCAGCGTGCTGATGAGATAGCGGCGTTGCAGCTAACAGGCGATGTAATCGCAGTTAACTATAAACGCATGATCTATGCGGCCCAGGATGCTGCTGCGGTGGCCGCAAGACAGCGGGCTTTAGAGATTTCCTATTATGAGGCGTCCGGGCGGTCTGTCGATGCGCTAAATACCCGGCGCGCTGATGAGATAGCGGCGTTGCGACTCACCGGCGATGCTATCGCGGTTAACTATCAGCAAATGATTTATGTTGCTCAAGATGCTGCTGCTGCGGCGCAGCTGGCGCAACAGCGGCGCGGGTTAGATATTGCGTTAATGGAAGCGCAAGGTAATGTATCAGCAGCTCTCGCCGCGAAGCGCAAAGACGAAATCGCAGCGATGGACATCAGTTTGCGGGCGACGCAATACATGATCTACGCTACGCAAGATCTGGCTGCGGCGCAAAAATCCGCGGCCGATGCGGCTAACGCTGCATTAGATAAGTCGCTGCAACGTTTGACCGCGTCGGTGGCTGCCGAAAAGGATATTGCCAGCAAAAAATATAAAGATGATTCAATGGCGTTAAAAAAACAGCTCGATGCCGCGCTAAAATCAAACGAAACGCAAAAGCAATCAGCATCCGATTTATTAAATACGTTGACATCAGTTGCTGGAAAAATCAGAGCGGCATTAGGATCAACTGTCGTTGATACAGCAGAACTGACACGTCAGCGACGGGTATCGGCTCAGTCTGTATTGCAATCTGCTCTTGATATGGCTCGATCCGGTGGCTCATTGGTCAATTTTACAGGGCTCGACCACGCATTAACTGATATAGCTAAGCCAAGTGAGCAACTATTTTCAACATTCCTGGAATACCAGCGCGACCAAGGGCGCACGGCGGTTGTCATTACCGATTTAGCTGATCATGCGGATACTCAGGTTAGTGTCGCGCAACTTACGCTGACCGCGATTGGTGATGCAGCAACGGCGGCGCAAAAAAATTACGATGATCAGTACGCCATCCTAACTGATACGTACAACGCCGATATTGATCGGCTCGACGGCATATTATCTTCAGCGAAAACCCAAATCGATCTGTTGCGCGGTATTGATAATTCAGTACTGTCACTGGCCGACGCGTTACGCGGTGTTGATTCCGCCAAATCGGTCGCTGCTCAAACGACAGTGTCCGTACCCCCTACGCTGCCATTCCGCGTCAATGAGGGTGCGACGCCGGATGGCTATCAATCATCCGGCGGTGCGTTTTATGACGCGGCCAGTGGTCTCATCAATAGCAAGACCGGTGGCAACTACACGATTCCGTTCGCTCAGCAGTGGGTTAATGACACTCTGGCAGCCGGTAACCCTGCGCTGGTCTACACGACCGCAAAAGCTGAGGGTATTAGCGCTCAATCGCTGGATGCGCTGATGGGATGGAATGCAGGAGCGTCAAATGCCTGGGCATTAGCAAACAAATTACCGGCATTCGCCGCCGGTGGCGATCATTTAGGTGGGTTGCGACTGGTTGGAGAGGACGGTCCAGAAATCGAAGCAACAGGTCCTAGCCGGATATTTAATGCCCGGCAAACACAGGCTATGTTGTCGGGAGGTCAAAATAATGATGAGCTGGTGTCCGAAATCAAAGCATTAACCGCTATAGTAGCAAAGCTTGAGGCGAAGCTTGAAAAAATAGAACGAAACACAGGCGATACTAAGGACAACACAAGGGATACCGCAACAATATTGGGCAAAGTCACGATGGGCGGAACAGAATTACGCACAGTGGTCATAGCATGAGCGTCATAGTTCCGCTGGAAATAACCGACGCAATACTGACATACAGCTCAGTCCCTGAGGTAGCCTCACCCGCTTATGACCCAGGCGCAACTTATGCTGTGGATGCAACAGCCAGCGTAGCAGGCACTCTTGGATTAATATCCGAGTATCAGTCTTTGCAGGCGGCTAATAACGGTCACGCCCCGGCCAGCTCGCCTACATGGTGGAAATGGCTGGGAGATACGTATCAGGTGTATTCTGGCGCAGCTACTTACGTAGTCGGAGAACGGGTTATTGACCCTGTTGCCCACTGGGCGTATGAGTCAAAAAGTGCTGGAAATATCGGTAATGCGTTAACCGATGATGTGCATTGGTTACGAATTGGCAGGACAAATCGCTGGGCTATGTTTTACCTGCAAACAGATCAGCGCACGATTGCGCCATCCCCGCTTACTATCGTGCTAACCGCTGGCGAGCGAATAGATGCATTAGCGCTGCGGCGCATGGTAGCCAATGCAGTAGAAATTACCGAAACAAGCAGCGGAGACACGGTATTCAGCGAAAGCATTAACCTGAATACGCGCGAGGTATTTGGCTATTATGATTATTGTTTTGCGCCATTTTCGACAAAACCGGCCATCGTTCGCGACAACCTACCGCCGTACACTAATGGAGTAATCACGATAACTCTAACGGCAACATCAGGTTTAGTCGAAGTTACTCCCTGTGTTATTGGACGCCATTATTACATCGGTGATATTGAGTATAGCCCGAAAATAGGCGGAAAAAACTACTCGACTGTGAGTCGGCATTTTGACGGGAGCATTAATGAGATGACCCCTAGGCTTGAAATTCCTGAAACTAGGCAAACGTTAGTTCTGAAAAAAAATCGAGTAAATTCCGTCAAAAAACTAAAATCGCAGCTGAATGGAAAAATAGCGGTGTGGTATTGGCTAACGGATACCGACGGGTATTTCGATTTATTGTTGGTCGATGGATTTTGGACCAGTTTTGAATTTGATCTTGCTTACCCTGAGCATGCAAAAATAAACTTAACCGTAGAGGAAATATAATGGCACAAACATCCCCCGTTAGTCCTGACGAATTACCGCCGACGCCCAGCGTCGGAACGCCATCAACGTTTGAAACGCTGATGGATAACTTTTTAGCCGCGCTGGCTCCATTTCGTGTGCAGTTGATTGCATTGGCAATCAACTGTTATAACAATGCAGTGGATTGTTATTACAATGCCCTATCAGCGCTATCATCTGCATCGAGCGCAGCTAATAGCGCAGCGGCTGCCAATGCATCCGCCATTAATACTGCGGCATTAACAGGTGCGGTATTGTGGGTAACAGGAACCAGCTACATTGATGGTTTTTTGGTTTATTCGCCTATTAATGGACGCACATATCGCCGGAAAATAGCAGGGGGCGGGTCGCTGGATCCAAGTTTAGACCCCGATAATTGGTGGCCGATTTTATTGGATATTGTGACAGGCCATCCTTTAAGTCGGCCTGTCCTGAACTTGGATTTTGCAAATACCCAGCAAATAGGCACTAGAGTCGCATTTGGTAGAACTTCTGCCGCGCGGGTCACTGGCAAAATTGGTCCATTGGAACTGTTGCCAGTAAATGTCCCACGATTTGAATATGATCCAAGTACGGGGCGATGCTTAGGATTGCTGATTGAAGAGGAGAGGATAAACTCCATGCCATATGGGGATTCTCCTGATACGTGGCCTGTTTTCTTTGGTGCTACTATAGGTACTACGGATACATCTACTGGTGTTACATTGCATGAGGTTATAGATTCAAATATATCCGATTCATCGGCAATATATAAGGATATGGCAATTAGTAATGATGGAAATACGCATGCGGTTAGTTGTTATTTGAAAAAGTGCGCTCCAAACCCAGCCTCACGATTTGTAGTGCAGATGTACGGTGGTTCAACAGTCACGGCTTACTTTACAATTGATTGGAATACTTTATCTGTATCTGTACTAGGTTCCGGCGGCGTCCTCCTAGCGCTTTCCCCTCAAGGGCATGATGTATACAGGCTGTCAGTAACTGCGACGAATAACAATACCGGGAATACTGTTCTGCGACTACTCCTGTACCCAACTAGCTCTGTTATAGCATCCGACACTGGGACAGTATTCTTCGGAGGTTCCCAGATTGAATTAAATAAAGCATTTACAAGTAGTTACATTCCAGTCCCAGCAGAAGCGGCAATAACTAGGTCAGCAGAAGCGGCGACAATCGCTGAACCTAACTTCGGCGATTGGTACAGGCAGGATGAATTTTCGTTCTTAATAAATTTTATCGCTAATGCCAGCGGAACACGAACAATTCTAGACATTAGCGATAATTCTGCGAATGAACGCATTTATATTCAGTCCGTCTCCGGGGTGACCGCTTTGAAAATAGTTGCTGGTGGTGTTGAGCAATGCAGCATTTCTTTTGGGACTTTAGTTTCTGGCACTGAATATCAAATAGCCATAGCCTACCAGTTGAATGATGTGGCCGCATGTATTAACGGGGGGACTGTTGGTACCGATACTAGCGCTACATTACCAACAGTCACAGCAATGGCTATTGGGTCTAGTTTTTCTGGATCAGATGTATTATGCAAACCTATGGCGGCTATAAGCGGGTGGCCTGTGAGGTTAGCTAATGCGGATCTTCAAGTTCTTTCAACACTTTAAGGATATGCCATGAAACGAATTATAGTAGCAGCACCCGCAGGCATTACATTGGATTCATTATCGCAAGTACAGCAAGAGGCGATCCGCAGGGTGTTTACCGAATATACTCTGCCGATGCCAGGTACTCAGGAATTTTCAGGGAAAATTCTGATTGAGGCAGTGACGGGGGATAATCTCGACCCTAACTCTTTTGCTGACTTAGCATTACCATTCACTCTGATTGGGCTATGGCAGTGGGGCGGGCATGGTTCGATGACCGAAATTCATCCGCTGGACGAATCGTTCATCCATTATCTACCGGATATAATCACCTACGATCCAATCACGCTTGCCGTAGTATCAACTACTGCACCTGTATTACATGAGCCTCATCGTAGAGACGGATGGCCCGCAATTATTTTTGGAGTATACCCATGACAAGTAGCTTAATTGGACGGCGCCCGGACCAAGTTCCGGTGTGTGGAATGCTGGGGGAGCTGGCATTTATGGATCGTAAATCTTTAGTGCCGTCATTAACTCGATTAGAGCGGTCGGAGAATGCCATCCTGGGAATAAACGACTGTTCGCGGTGGTTTGATTTATCGGGTACATTCACGCAAACACTCGAGCGATCAGCAACGCTGGGTAGTTCCTGGCATGCCTATGTCAGAAATTCAGGTACTGGCGACATTACATTAGCCGCAAATGGCTCCGAAACAATTGATTTATTGAACTCATTTATCATGTACCCTGGGGAAGCCAGGTTGCTCGTCTCTGATGGTGCTGCTCTGCACTCAATAGTGCTGTCAGGATTCACTAAAATATTCACCGAATCTGCAACGTTCGTCCAGCCGCCAGGGTACAAACGTTTTCCCGGGATGATAGTTGGAGATGGAAACTCTGGGCAGAGAACGAATAATACGGCAGTTGCATCGGCAGGTGGGGGCGGTGGAGGATGTATGGCATTTGATATATTGGCATCCGCTGTCGGTGCGACTGAGGCGGTAACTATAGGGGTTGGCGGCGCAGCGGTCACTGGGGTGGGCGGTGGTAACCTTGGTACTGGCTCATCATTTGGCTCATTAATTACCGTATTCCCCGGTACCGTCGCTCAGTATGGTGGTGCTGTAGGTATTACGGCGGCGTTCACCGATGGCGTAGGCATGGGATTCGCGGCAACCGGGTCGGCAACCGCTGCAACAGGCACAGATACTGTATACGCGGGAACCAACGCGTCAACCAATGCCTCTACGGCATCGGGTAGCAGTATATTCGGTGCGGCGGCGGGTGGATCTGTAGATGCCAGCGGCAATTTGCGTGCGGCTGGCACCAGTCAATTTGGCGGTGACGGCGGAGCCGCATCAATATCCGGCAACGGAGTGGATGGGGAGGCCCCTGGTGGCGGAGGCGGAGCCACCCAAACTGGAACGCGAAGCGGGGCGGGAGCGCGCGGCGAGTTGCGGATTTCAGGTGTAGTGTAAATTTACAACTTTCATTATGTGCAATTAAATATCCAGTCCCGCAATAGAATCATAAGGCAAATATCGCAGAATCTAACCTTCAAATATCGCGCGGCGCATCAACTGTTCTGGCGTAATGTCTATCGCAAATCATTTTAATTTTTGTCGCATTTTAATTGTTACGCTACACATTACCGATACTGGCGGCTGCCGGATTCCTTTTTGCGGCTTATACGGTGGTTAGCAGTAACAAGCCGGTGCCGGTTGCTCCCGCCGTTGCAGCGCCCGCCTCCGCGCCGTTTAAATCGTTTATTGCCGGGGCGGGCATTGTCGAGCCGAACAGCCGGAACATCGCCATCGGCACGCCTTTGTCCGGTATCGTCAAAACCTTGTCCGTCAAGGTTGGCGATAAAGTCAAAACAGGAACGCCGCTGTTTTATCTGGACGACCGGGATAGCCGCGCCGAACTGGCCGTTAAGCTCGCCGATCTTAAAAAAGCCCAGGCCGGCGTTGACGAAGCCAATGCCTCGCTCAAAGATACCCAATCGCTGAGCGACTTGGCCGAAGCCATAACCGACCGGCGCGCGATCAGCTCCGAGGAATTGCTTAAACGCCGCAATGCCCTGTCGATCAACAGCGCCAAACTGGGCAGCGCCAAAGCCCTGGTGCAACAGGCCGAAGCCGCTCTGGCAACCGCGCAAACCACGCTGGCCCGGCTCGTTGTCCAGGCTCCGGTAGATGGCGAGGTGCTGCAAGTCAACATCCGGCCCGGCGAATTCGCCCAAGCCGGAGCCTTGACCACGCCGTTGCTGGTGATGGGCAATATGGATCAGCTGCATGTACGGGTAGACATCGACGAGAACGATGCCTGGCGCTTCGACAAAAACAGCAAGGCCGTGGCTTACCTGCGGGGCAATCGAAACTTCAAAACCGACCTGGTCCCGGCTTATGTCGAACCCTACGTGGTACCCAAAAAATCGCTGACCGGCGACAGCACCGAACAGGTCGATACCCGCGTATTACAAGCGCTGTACAGTTTTGACCGGAATCAACTGCCGGTCTATGTGGGTCAGCAAATGGATGTTTTCATTGAAGCCAAGGATTATGCGGTCGACGGCGGTTCGCCGTTATGATCGGTCGCCCGCTTACGCTTTTTGCCGCCTTGCTGTTATCCGGCTGCTTGGCTGTCGGCCCCGACTATCAGCGCCCGAACATCGCGGTTCCCCGGCAATGGACCGAACCGGCCGGGCTTACCGGCCCCCAAACGGATGCCTGGTGGAAGACTTTTAACGATCCGGTGCTCGACAAACTGATCAGCGACGCGATCACATCCAACCTGGATTTGAAGCTTGCCTTGGCGCGAATTAAAGACGCCCGCGCCCTGCGCTCCGCGACCGTTGCCGCGGGCTTGCCCAGCTTGGCCGCCAAGAGCAATATCAGCCGACGGCTCAACAATTCTTCTTCATCGGCATCCCAAACCGGCACAGCCTCGGCGGGCGGCGGTTTGGGCTTCGGTAATCAGTCCACCAACATTTTCCAGATGGGCTTTGATGCCCAATGGGAACTGGATTTTTTCGGCGGCATCAGACGTGCGGTAGAAGCCGCCGATGCAACGCTTGAGGTCGAAGTCGAGAACAGCCGCGCTGTGCTGGTCACCCTGCTCGGCGAAGTCGCCCGCAACTACATCGAACTGCGCGCCAATCAACAGCTAATCGCAATCACCGGTGAAAACTTACGCGCGCAGCAGGAAACCTGGGAGTTGACTCAAATACGGCAGCAGACAGGACTTTCAGGCATGCTGGAAGTAGCTCAGGCCCAAGCGCAAGCGGCAACGACGGAAGCGCAACTGCCCAATTATGAAACGGCAGCCAAGCAATCGATACACGCACTCAGCGTATTGCTCGGCAAAGAGCCGGGAGCGTCGGCTATTCGGCTGGATCGACAAGGCAGCGTCCCCGCCGTTGCCGCTCAGCTAATAACCAGTCTCCCATCCGAATTATTACAGCGCCGACCGGATATTCGCCGCGTCGAACGGCAACTGGCCGTCGCCAATGCAGCGGTCGGCATCGCCACCGCCGAGCTGTACCCGAAAATCAACCTGGCGGCGTTCATCGGCTTGCAAAACGCCACCATCACCGACTTCACGCCAATGGGAAAATCATGGTCGGCCGCCTCGTCATTATCCATGCCGATCTTCAACTGGGGAAAACTGAACGCCAATATCAACAGCAAAAAAGCCCAATTCGAGCAAGCCTTGCTGACTTATCAAGCCACGGTTTTATCGGCTTTCAAGGAAGTGGAAGACGCGCTGATCGCCTATAGCAAAGCGCAGCAGCGGCGCCAAGCGCTGGCAAAAGCCGTTGCCGCCAACCGGCTGGCCGTCCAATTGGCCAACGAGCGCTATCAAAAAGGCCTGACCTCGTTTCTCGATGTACTGAGCAGCCAAACCGCGCTTTATCAAGCCCAAAGCTTACTCACCACCAACGAATCACAGCTTGCCGGCAATCTGGTCGCCCTGTACAAATCGCTAGGCGGCGGCTGGCAAACCGAGGCTATCGCGAGTGATGTTAAATGATCGCGCGTAATGTTAAGCTCAAGTGCATTTTTTATTTACCCTCGCCCGCATGTCAACGCAACTGAAACAGGAGTACAAAAATGAAATCGCAAGCGTTAATTAAAGTATGGGATCTCCCGCTTAGAATTTTTCACTGGCTGCTGGTTATCGGTTTTTTTATCGCCTATCTGACTGAAGACGATTTATTAACCATTCACGTCTGGGCAGGTTATCTGGTCAGCGGATTATTGGTATTCAGGTTGATCTGGGGATTTATCGGCAACGACTACGCCCGGTTCTCGAATTTTTTATGCAGCCCGGCCAAGTCGATTGCCTATGTTAAAGACCTGATCGCATTAAAAACCCAACGTTACATCGGCCACAACCCGGCGGGTGCAGCGATGATTGTCTTATTGCTGATCAGCTTATTAGGAACGGTTATCACCGGTTTTGCGGTGTACGGCGCAGACCAGGCCGCCGGGCCTCTGGCGGCGATAGGTTCCGCTAACGAAAAAATGTGGGAAGAAGTGCATGAGTTTTTCGCCAACTTCACGTTGATTCTGGTGCTAGTGCATGTCGCAGGCGTGGCTATAGAAAGCTATATACACCGAGAGAATCTGGCCAAGGCGATGGTGCATGGGTTTAAGAAAAAATAATCCTTTTGCGCAGGTCGGGTTACGCTACGCTAATCCGACCTGCATGGCTATCACTGCCAGAATCTATATATGATCGATATTTAAGTCGATAATCCGTTTTCGTGCATTTGCCAACTGTATTATTTTCTGCTTTTGCTGGGCTGTTGCATTGCTCCACTGAAGAATTTCATCAATGCTGCGAAAGCAACCAAGGCAAATATCTTCCTCATTTAAGCAGCAGTTCCTTACACATGGCGAGATGATAGTTACCAATGAACAAGCCTCCTGAGCTGAAAGGGCCATGCGTCCCCATTCAAAACATTTTGCATTGTTAATGCGCAGCCTTTCGCAAACCCCGTTCCGGGTGGGAAAAATACGCCTTAGTATTCGGATGAACCATAGTCAAATCGCCGTTTTTTCCCACCCAGCGATATGCGCTATGCTGATCCATCGGAAGCCGCTCCAGATCAATATCAATCTGTAGTTCGTAAGCAAGCACGACGTAATGCGTACTGATACCCGGCATATGAGCAAAATTCGTCGGGTATTTATGAGTAAATGCACCCAACAGCCGGGCATGCTCAATTGAGTGGGAAGCCCCTAACTCTGCTTTGGTTATCCTCAAAAATGCATCCTCTATTGATTCGTCTTTTCGGATGCGTCCGCCGGGTGTAAACCACCAGCCCGCTGCCGGCTCGTTTACCCGCATTCCCATAAGTAATTCGTTATCCCCGGATCGAATAACGAGATCCAGCGCTACCAGCGGCGTATTCTTCACCACTCTAATAAATTCGTCGGTTTCGAGCATTTTCTCAGTTCAAAATTTGTCCTGATTAGTAAGCTGCTTCAGCTAGCGCCGTCATGCTGGCATGGATGCCGGTATCCAGTCACATGGATGTGAATGTATGACTTGGCATAATGCCTAAATCGGATACGAGTGCCATGGATAGTCACCCTCCCTGGCTCTAGATTCCGGCATCCATGCCGGAATGAGGGCGTTTTTTGCGTTAGCTGAAGCAGCTTTATAATCAGGAAATTTGTTAGGTTAACGCCTAATTTGGTCAATACGAGGTCAATTATCTTATAAAAAGCCTGAGTCCCATATATTTCTCTTCTGCCGGCATTAATTTATGTTTTGCTTTCTTGCCTTTAGCCGCAGCGTATTTTTCAAGTTCCGCTTTGTTTTGCGCGTCGTCGGAGCAGGCGGTAATCGAGCTGCCCAGTGTTATTGTCAGTAATAGCAAACCGGATGATCTGTTTCGACCGTACTTTACTTAACGTCTGCGAACGACTTGATAAGGGCGAGCGACATAGCCCAACGGAACGCTCCAAACATGCACCAAGCGACTGAACGGAAATACCAAAAACAAAGTCTGCCCCAAAAACAAATGCAATTTGAAGATGATGCCGATCTCGCTGACTTGATCCGCCGCGCCGCTACGAAACGTCACGATGCGTTGGGCCCATTCCCCCAGCAGCAGCATATTGGCGCCGTCGTAATGGTACAGCGAAATAGGCAAGGTCAGCAGTCCCAGCGCCAGCTGTACGGCAATCAGCAGCAGGATGAAAATATCCATACGGCTGCTGGTGGCGCGAATACGGGCATCGGTCAGGCGACGGCGAATCAGGATGATGATGCCTTTTAAGCATACGCCGCCGAACACACCGCCTGCGACTACGGCCAGGATTTGTTTGGCCGAAGTTGATAAACCTAAGGCATGATAAACAGCAGGCGGCGTCAGCAGGCCGACGAAATGCCCGACGAACAATAGCAGGATGCCTATATGGAATAGATTACTGCCCAGCCGTAATTCGTCGGCGCGCAAGAATTGGCTGGAACCGGTGCGCCAGGTGTATTGGTCGCGGTCGTAACGCGCCAGGCTGCCGATGAAAAATACGCTGATGGCGATATAAGGGTAATAGCCGAATAGTAAGGTATTGAGATAATCCACGATTGACTCCTTCTTAAAGAGAACGGTTTTGCGCTTTTAAATACTCATCGCGCGGCGTGATGGTGATCGGACTGACAGCGGCTGTTTGGCTTTTGCACGCATCCCCTGCCCCCATAAAACTGACGGCTTCTTCTTCCCAGATTTCATCCATGTTGACCAGGGTCTCATCCTCGCCTTCGGTTGAGACTTGTCGGCGGATTTCTTCCAGTTCTTCGGGTTCGCCTGCAAAACCTGCCAGTGCGTCGAACACTGCGCTAAACTCGCTGCCGCGTTCGGTAAGCCGTGCGCCCAGCAAACTTAACACCGGCATCGCGTCATGCAGTAACTGCACCGCTTCGGCCTGTTCCTGCTGCGAGAGGAATTCCAGAAATAACGGGATATAATCCGGCAGTTCATGCGTGGACATTTCAAAGCCGTGCGCCTCGTACATTTGCAGCAGGTTGACCATGGCTTGGCCCCGGTCTCTGGATTCGCCGTGGACATGCTCGAAAATATGCAGCGACAAAAACCGTCCCCGGTCGAATAGCGCTACATAGTGCTCTTGGCTATTCAGCAGGTCTGCGCCGCGATAGGAATCGATCAGCGCCAGTACGGATTTTTTATGGTCTTGCGGCAACAGGTTTTCCTGATCGACGACTGCGGCCATTTCGTCTAAGGCTTCGAGCATCTCGGCTTCGGGATAACTCAGCAGTAGCGATAGAACTTTTAGGGTTTGTAGGCTCATGTTAGCTCCTGTTGGACTATCGTTCCCACGGTCTCCGTGGGAATGCCGTGTTGGACGCTCTGCGTCCCGAGCCGCTGGAGCGACCCCGACTGCATTCCCACGCCGGAGCGTGGGAACGATAAGATAGATTGATGCATCACCACGAAGACACGAAGAGCACGAAGTTCTTACTTAGTCTTTCTTCGTGAACTTCGTGTCTTCGTGGTGAAATGTCTTTTATCGTTCCCACGGTCTCCGTGGGAATGCAGTCAGAACCGCTCCAGCGGTTCGAGACGCAGAGCGTCCACCACGGCATTCCCACGCTGGAGCGTGGGAACGATAAGATGTATGGAAACGATGAGACTATTTTTAAGGTAAGCATAATAATTCCTTATTTTGCCGGTTCGACTTTAATCGGAATCTTGATCGGGATGCCGCCGCTACGCTGAGGCTTCTTGTTGCCGCCAAACAGGTTGGTGTCATTACTGCCCGAAGAACAGCCGCTGCCGAAACTGAATCCGCAGCCGCCTTGCTCGCCGTAAGCATCGAACGTAGCGCTTGCATATTCGCGATGGCTGGTTGGAATCACAAATCGGTCTTCGTAATTGGCAATCGCCATGTAGCGGTACATTTCTTCAACCTGCAACCGGGTCAAACCCACGCGCTCCAACACCTCTGTATTGACCGTGCCATCGACGGTAAGGCTGCGCATGTAAGCTCGCATCGCCAGCATCCGCTCCAAGCTCAACACCACGGGCTCTTCTTTGCCCGCCGTCAATAGATTCGCCAAATACTGCACCGGAATACGCAAGGAGCGCACATCGGGAATGTCGCCATCCATGCCGATCCGGTCGTTCTCCGCCGCCGATTGGATCGGCGACAACGGCGGCACGTACCAGACCATCGGCAGGGTGCGAAATTCAGGATGCAACGGAAATGCGACTTTCCAGTCTATCGCCATTTTATAAACAGGCGACTCCTTTGCCGCCGTCAACCAGGACTCGGGTATGCCGACTGCCCGTGCTTCCGCAATAACGTCTTCATCATTGGGATCGAGGAAAACATCCAGTTGTTGCTGGTACAAGTCCTGCTCGTTCTCGACGCTTGCCGCGGCTTCGATACGCTCGGCGTCGTACAATAATACGCCCAGATAACGAATCCGCCCGACGCAGGTTTCCGAACAAACCGTAGGTTCCCCGGCTTCGATGCGCGGATAGCAGAACGTGCATTTTTCCGATTTACCGGTTTCCCAGTTGTAGTAGATTTTTTTGTACGGACAGGCCGAAACGCACATCCGCCAGCCACGGCATTTGTCCTGGTCGATCAGCACAATGCCGTCTTCTTCGCGCTTGTAGATCGAGCCGCTGGGGCAGGCCGCGACGCAGGTCGGATTCAGGCAGTGTTCGCACAAGCGCGGCAAATACATCATGAAGGTGTTTTCAAATTCACCGTACATGTCTTTTTGGATGTTGTCGAAGTTGGTGTCGCGCGAACGCGATGAAAATTCGGTACCCAAGATTTCTTCCCAATTCGGCCCGCCTTCGATTTTTTCGATGCGCTCGCCGGTAATCACCGAATAAGGACGCGCAGTCGGCGGGTTTTTGGATTCCTTGGCGGTATGCAAATGCTGGTAATCGAAATCGAACGGCTCGTAGTAATCGTCAATGGCTGGCAAATCGGGATTGCCGAAAATATTACGCAATATCTGGCGCTTATTTCCTTGACGCGGCTCTATTTTGCCGTTGATTTTGCGCACCCAGCCGCCGTTCCATTTGTCCTGGTTTTCCCATTGCTGCGGAAAACCTACCCCAGGCTTGGTTTCGACGTTATTGAACCACGCATATTCAACGCCTTTGCGCGAAGTCCAGACGTTTTTGCAGGTAATGGAGCAAGTGTGGCAACCGATACATTTGTCCAGGTTCAGCACCATGCCTATTTGTGCGCGGATATTGCGCGGTCTTTTGCTTGGATTAGTCATTACACGGCCTCCTGCTGATTGGCATCTTGACTGGGTTCATCCAGCCAATCGACTTTGTTCATTTTGCGGATAATCACAAACTCATCCCGATTGGAACCGACCGTGCCGTAATAGTTAAAACCGTAGCTTTGCTGGGCATAACCGCCGATCATGTGCGTCGGTTTAAGCGTCGCACGGGTAACCGAATTATGGATGCCGCCGCGCGCGCCGGTCGTTTCCGAACCCGGCATGTTAACGATCTTTTCCTGGGCGTGATACATCATGCATAGGCCTTCAGGAACGCGCTGACTGACGACCGCCCTGGCGACCAGCGCGCCGTTAACGTTATAAGCTTCTATCCAGTCGTTGTCCTTGATGCCGACTTTCGCCGCATCGACTTCGCCCATCCACACAATCGGCCCGCCGCGCGACAAGGTCAGCATCAACAGATTATCGGTATAGGTGCTGTGGATGCCCCATTTTTGGTGAGGCGTCAGGAAATTCAATACCAGTTCGTCGTTACCGTTGGGCTTTTGGCCCAGAATCGGCGCAATGGAGCGGGTATCGACCGGCGGCTTGTAAACGCACAAGGTCTCGCCGAACGCCCGCATCCAGCTGTGATCCTGATAAAACTGCTGACGGCCGGTCAGCGTGCGCCAGGGAATCCGCTCGTGAACATTGGTATAGCAGGCGTTATAGCAAACATGTTCGGACTCCACGCCGCTCCAGGTTGGCGACGAGATAATCTTGCGCGGCTGCGCTTGTACATCGTGGAAACGGATTTTGTCGTCTTCGCGAGGCCGCGCCAGATGGGTATGATCCCTCCCGGTGGCTTTACTTAAGGCTTCCCACGCTTTAACCGCGACATGGCCGTTGGTTTCAGGCGCCAGCATCAGGATCACTTCGGTCGCATCAATATCGGATTCGATACGCGGCAGGCCTTTGCTGATGCCCTCGTCGGTCACCAGTCGGTTCAGCTCGCCCAGTTGCTTGACTTCGGTCTCAGTGTTCCAGGTAATACCTTTACCGCCATTGCCGATTTTGCTCATCAACGGCCCTAGCGAGGTGAACATCTTGTAGGTGTTCGGATAATCGCGCTCGACCACAACCAGTGTCGGCATGGTTTTACCCGGCACCGGATCGCATTGTTTTTTCTTCCAATCTTTGACCTCCAGCGGCTGGGCCAACTCTGCCGCCGTGTCGTGCAGAATCGGCACGGCGACTATATCTTTTTCCACGCCCAAATGGCCTACGGTCAATTCCGAGAATTTCTTGGCGATACCTTTATATATGTCCCAATCGGAACGCGACTCCCAGGCCGGATCGACGGCTTTGGACAACGGATGGATAAAGGGATGCATATCCGAAGTGTTCAGGTCGTTTTTCTCATACCAGGTGGCGGTCGGCAGAATAATGTCCGAATACAAACAGGTCGTGGACATCCGAAAATCCAGCGTGACCAGCAAATCGAGTTTTCCTTCCGCGGCGGTGTCATGCCATTCGACTTCCGAAGGCTTATCGCCGGAATCGCCCAAGTCCTTGCCCTGCAAGCCGTGTTGCGTACCCAGCAGATATTTCAGGAAATATTCATGGCCTTTGCCGGAAGAACCCAGCAGATTGGAGCGCCACACGAACATGTTGCGCGGGAAGTTTTGCGGGTTGTCCGGATCTTCGCAGGACATCTTCAACTTGCCGCTTTTCAGCGATTTGACGACGTACTCAATCGGGTCTAATTTGGCTTTTTCCGCATCCCTGACCACCTGCAACGGGTTGGTTTGCAGTTGCGGCGCGGACGGCAGCCAGCCCATGCGTTCGGAGCGGACGTTAAAATCGATCAAGCTGCCTTGCCAATCTTCGGGCTTTGCCAGCGGCGACAAAATCTCGCTCACTTTAAGTTTTTCGTAGCGCCATTGGCTGGTGTGATTGTAGAAAAACGAGGTGCTATTCATCTGCCGGGGCGGACGCTTCCAATCCAGGCCGAACGCCAGCGGCAGCCAGCCGGTTTGCGGGCGCAGTTTTTCCTGTCCGACATAATGCGCCCAGCCGCCGCCAGACTGGCCGACGCAACCGCACAGCATCAGCATGTTCATGATGCCGCGATAGTTCATGTCCATGTGGTACCAGTGGTTGATGCCCGCCCCCAGAATGACCATTGAGCGGCCCTTGGTTTTTTCGGCGTTGCCGGCGAATTCACGCGCCACCGCGATTACATTTTTCCGGGTAACGCCGGTGATTTTTTCCTGCCACGCAGGCGTGTAGGGAACATCTTCATCATAAGACGCTGCGACACGACCGCCGCCTAAGCCGCGATCTATGCCGTAGTTGGCAACCAGCAAATCGAATACCGTGGTCGCCAATACCTCGGTGCCGTCGGCCAAGGTGATTTTTTTGACCGGCACGTTGCGCCGTTGAATCGCGTCATGGGCCGAATGGGTAAAATGCGGATGCTCGGAACCGCCGAAATACGGAAAGCCGACGCCGGCGACATCGTCTTTAATATCGATCAAACTCAAGCGTAACTTTACCGCCTGATTGTCTGCGGTTTTTTGTTCGATATTCCAATGCCCGCTTTCACCCCAGCGGAAGCCGATGGAGCCGCAAGGGGGGACGATGTGGCCGTTGGTTTCATCGTAGGCGACGGTTTTCCAGTCGGGGTTGTTGTCTTGGCCCAGCCGGCCTGAAAAATCCGAGGCCCTGAAGAACCGGTCCTGCACATAATAGCCGTCCTGCTCTTTCAGCATGACCAGGAAAGGCAAATCGGTATTTTCGCGCACGTACGTATCAAAATACGTAGAGACGCGATTTATCGCGTCTCTACGTTCGACATGAAATTCCTTGAGGATCACGTGCCCTATCGCCATCGCCAATGCGGCATCGGTGCCTTGCTTCGGGTGCAGCCACAAGTCGGCGAACTTGCTCGCTTCCGAATAATCGGGACTTACGACCACGACTTTCGCGCCTTTATAGCGCGCTTCGGTCATGAAATGGGCGTCGGGCGTCCGGGTTTGCGGCACGTTCGATCCCCACAACATCAAAAATCCGGCGTTGTACCAATCCGCCGATTCGGGCACGTCGGTTTGCTCGCCCCAGGTTTGCGGGGACGCGGGCGGCAAATCGCAATACCAGTCGTAAAAACTCATACTGACGCCGCCGATCAGCGACAAATACCGACTACCGGCCGCATAAGACACCATCGACATCGCCGGGATCGGCGAGAAGCCGATAATCCGGTCGGGGCCGAAAGTCTTTGCCGTGTAAATATTGGCGGCCGCGATGATTTCGTTGACTTCGTCCCAGTTGGCCCGAACCAAACCGCCCAGGCCGCGTACCGACTTGTATTCGGCGGTTTTAGCGGGGTCTTCGACTATCGACGCCCAGGCATCAACCGGGTCTAAAGTCAGCCTGGCCTCGCGCCATAATCTAACCAAGCGGCCGCGTATCATCGGATATTTAAGGCGGTTGGCGCTATACAAATACCAGGAATAGCTTGCACCGCGAGGACAGCCGCGCGGCTCGTGGTTAGGCAGATCGGGCCGGGTGCGAGGATAGTCGGTTTGCTGGGTTTCCCAAGTCACCAGCCCGTTTTTGACGTAGATTTTCCAGCTGCAAGAACCGGTGCAATTGACGCCGTGCGTGGAACGCACGATTTTGTCGTGCTGCCAGCGCGATCGATAGCTGTTCTCCCAGCTGCGGTCTTCGTTTGTCACCACGCCGTGATTGCCGGAGAAGGTATCTACTTTTTTCTTGAAGAAGAGTAAGCGGTCGAGGAAATGGCTCATGAGATTTACCTATTATGTAGGGGCAATCCCTTGTGGTTGCCCTTGGCGTTTGTTTGGTTGAGGGCAACCACAAGGGATTGCCCCTACGTCATTTTAACAAGGCATAGCCGCGGTCTTTCGCGCGTAAAACCACCAGGTGATGCCGATACACACCAGATAAAAAGATATAAAACAATACAATGCCGCATCGGGCGTACCGGTCATGCTGATCGCGGTGCCGTAACTCTTCGGGATAAAGAACGCACCGTAAGCGGCAATCGCCGAACTGAACCCCAGCACCGCTGCCGCTTCTTTTGCCGCATCCTTCTTGGCTTGGGCAATCGCTTCCTCGCCCTGCCCTTTTGCCGCGCACAAGCGTTCCGTCATAAAGATGACCGGAATCATGCGGAAGGTGGAGCCGTTGCCGATGCCGGTGGTGACAAACAACAGCATGAACATCGCCAGGAAGCCCCAGAAATCGCCGGGATTACCGACCGAAGGCATAAAATGCAATACGCCGAACACCGCGCCAATCATGATGACAAAATTCCACAACGTCACCCTGGCACCGCCCAGCTTGTCGGCCAGCCAACCGCCGACCGGTCTGATCAACGCGCCGACCAGCGGCCCCAAAAAGGCGTATTCGGTCGGGTTAACCTCGGGAAACAGAATTTTAATCAGCATCGGAAACCCGGCCGCATAACCGATAAACGAACCGAAGGTTCCGGTATAAAGCCAGCACATCAGCCAGTTATGCTTGCGTTTGAAAATGACCGATTGTTCTTTAAATGACGCTTTAGCGGAGGCAATATCGTTCATGCCGAACCACGCCGCGATGCTGGTGGCGATGATAAACGGCACCCAGATAAAACCGGCGTTTTGCAGCCAGATCGACTTGGTGACTCCCGCCTTAACCCATTCTTGCGGCTCGCCGCCGAATGAACCGAACACCCCGGCAGCGATAACCAGCGGCACCACAAACTGCACGGTGCTGACGCCCAAATTGCCTAACCCGGCATTCAAGCCTAAGGCCGTGCCTTTTTGGGATTGCGGATAAAAAAAGCTGATATTCGCCATGCTGGACGCAAAGTTGCCGCCGCCGAATCCGCATAACAAGGCCAATACCACCATCAACACATAAGGCGTTTCGGGGTTCTGTACCGCAAAACCTATCCATACCGACGGCAGCAGCAACGACGCGGTGCTGATCGTCGTCCAGCGACGGCCGCCGAAAATAGGCACCATAAACGAGTAGAAAATCCGTAAGGTAGCTCCCGACAGGCCCGGCAATGCCGCCAGCCAGAATAATTGGTTGGTGGTGTATTTAAAGCCGATGCTGGGCAGATTGATGACCACCACGCTCCAGACCATCCACACCGCAAACGCCAGCAGCAACGCGGGAATGCTGATCCACAGGTTGCGGGTCGCGATACGCTTGCCGGTCGTTTCCCAAAAGCCTTTATCTTCAGGATTCCAATCGGTCAGCACCAGCGGCGCAGGATGACTCAGTTCATGCAAATCTTTGGATATTTTAGCCAGCTCAGGTACGACGCGGCGTTCCATCCTGACAATCGAAAAATGCATCCAGGTCAGCGCAATGGTCATCAACACGAACAGCAACATGAAGCAGCTGCTCCAGATGCCGGTCAAATCGTTCAACATGCCGAAGGTCAGCGGCAGCAAGAACCCGCCCAGACCGCCGATCATACCCACTGCGCCGCCGACAGCGCCGACATTATCGGGATAATAAACCGGGATATGCTTGTACACCGCCGCCTTGCCGAATGACATGAAGAGTCCCAATACCGAGACCAACAAGATAAAACCCATCGGTTGGATCGCCAGACTAAAAGCAATATCGCCCTTAATGCCGTGAACAATGTAATCGGTCGGCGGGTAAGACAGGAAAAAAGTACAGACAGTGGCGACAATAAAGGTCCAGTACATCAATACCCGCGCCCCATAGCGGTCGGACAACCAGCCGCCCAACGCGCGAAACAGGCTGGCAAAAATGGAGTAGGCCGCAGCCAGCATACCCGCCGATTTAACATCAAAACCGTAAGCGCCGACCAGATAGCGCGGCAACCACAACGCCAAGGCGACAAAAGCGCCGAATACGCAAAAGTAGTACAGCGAAAAGCGCCAGACCCGCATATCTTTAAGCGGCTCCAGTTGCTTTAAAAATGAATCAGGTTTGACGCCAGACTTGCGCCGCTCTTTAAGCATCGGTTCGTCATCGGTCACGTACCAGAACACTGCCGCCATCAACAGCAGAGCTGCCGCCCAGATTTGCGCGACAGCATGCCAACCGAATGCGACCATCACAAAAGGCGCGACGAATTTGGTCACCGCCGCGCCGACGTTGCCGAGTCCGAAAATGCCTAAGGCCGTGCCTTGTTGTTCTTTTGGGAACCAACGCGAAACATAGGCAATGCCGACCGCAAACGAACCGCCGGCCACGCCGATGCCAAGCGCCGTCACCAGGAACATGATATATGTTTCAACAGTAGTCAACAGCAAGGTGGCAATAGCCGCCGTCACCATCACCAGCAGATAAACGATACGGCCGCCGTACTGGTCGCTCCAGATACCCAGCATCAGGCGGATTAACGACCCTGAAAGTATCGGCGTGCCGACCAGCAAGCCGAATTCGGTCTCGCTTAAGTGCAGGTCTTTCTGGATTTGCAAACCGATGATAGAAAAGATAGTCCACACCGCAAAGCAGGTGGTGAATGCTACAGTGCTCGCAGTAAGCGCGTGTTTTTGTTGGAAGGAATTAATGACTGGCATGGTATTTCGTCCTTTTGTTTTTATTATTATCGGCGCCTACACTACCATAAAACGTGTGGTATTTATCCACCTAAAACAAAACACCCCTTACTTTCTTGCGTTATTTCTTATGCCTCTGAAAATTAACACATAGTTTTCATTTCCAGCTACGCATAAGAAATGCCATATACCTTGGCAACGAACAAATAGTCTACCCCCCAAAGCCATTGAAAACGCCAAGATCGCCCTCTACAAGCCAAGCTATAGAATAGATTCGCGCCGTTTATCTTTTCATGTAGAATATTAAGAGTTTAACCTTACCTAAAAATCTACCATGGCTGCGGACAATTCAGTAAAAAAGCTTTTGATCGTCGACGACAGCAAGGTATCCAGGATGTTAATCCGCACCCATATTCTCGCCCTACACCCCGAATGGCTCATATCTGAAGCGGTCTGCGGCGAAGACGCTATTGAACTGGTTGATAATGAGCGTCCGGACTACTGCACTATGGATATTAACATGCCGGGAATTTCAGGAACCGACGCGGCAGAGCAAATACTATCCAAATATCCTTTGATAAAAATTGTTATTTTCTCGGCAAACATTCAAGAAACGCACAGAAAACGCGCTCGTTCGTTTGGGTCCATACTCGTTGCCAAACCGGTCACAGAAGCATCGATCGCTCTGACGCTAGACTATTTTGCAGATTCCAAATGAGCACTCTCAGCGAACTTCATCTTGATGCCTTGGCTGAGATATTTAGCATCGGCGCAGGTCGTGCCGCATTAAGCCTTAGCGAGATTGTCGGAGACGAAGTACATATTTCCGTCCCCTATGTGCAAGTCATTAGCTCGGAAGAAATGACTTCGACAACATTATCATTAAACAGCGGACGATTCGGTGCGGTAAGTCAGTACTTTAGCGGCCCATTTAATGCCGAGGCGGTACTTTTATTTACCGAAGAGCAAGCTTTAAAAATCGTCGGCGATATGATGGGATCGCAGATGAGCATTGAAGAACTTGCGGAATTTGAGCACGAAGCCATGTGCGAGTTGGGCAATATCATTTTGAATGCCTGCCTCTCGGCAATGGCTGACATACTGCACTTCACGCTGGAAAGCTCCTTACCCAGTTACAGAGTCGCATCGGCCGCTGAAATATTGCATCGACTCAAAGAAAGCTCCAATCAACCCTATGTCATGGTATTGCACATCGATCTCACCATCGAAAAGCGCCATACCACCGGTAATCTCGTGTTCCTGTTAAGCTCCACCTCCCTGACTAACCTTATTATCCATGTCGATCAATTTCTCGGTAGTATGTCATGAGCGCCCTCCGTGCAAAACGTTTTGATATGGAAGATATATTTAATTCGCTTAACCTCGGCGTGTGCGTTGTCGATGCCGATAGCAAAGTCTTGCTTTGGAACGATTGGCTTGCCAAACATAGCCATATTAAAGAAACCGACGCCCTTAACCGGCAATTTGAAAACGTGTTTTCAGAGTCGGTGTCGCCGGCATTCCTGAGCGCACTCAAAAACACCTTGGCGCACAGGCTGCCCGTGGTTTTGTCGACCGCTCTGCACCGCACGCCGCTGCCGCTGTTCAACGCATCCGAAGCCAATCAACAGCAAACCCGGATGTATCAATCGATCACCATCACGCCCATTCAGTCGCAACTGAGTGAATCGTGCTGTCTGATTCAAATAACGGATTCCAGCACCTCGATCAAACGCGAAAAAATGCTCCGCTCGCACTCGGAAATCCTGAAGAAAGAAGCGACCACCGACAGTTTGACCGACATCTGCAACCGCCGATTCTTCGATGCGCATTACGAAATGGCCATCGCCGAGGCAAAGCGGCAAAAACACCCCTTATCCATCTTCATGGTCGATATTGATTTTTTTAAACCCTATAACGATTATTACGGACATATAGCCGGCGATAATGTAATAAAGCAGGTCGCGAGCGCATTAAAATCGCAACTATCGCGCGCCACCGACATCGTGGCACGTTACGGCGGCGAAGAATTCGTTCTGGTAATGCCGCATTTACCCCAAAATGTCGCCGAACAATTTGCTGAAAAACTAAGAAGCGCCGTGTTCAATCTGGCCATGCCGCATATAAAATCCAGCCCTTTCAATCAGGTAACGATTAGCGTCGGTCTTTGCACCGGCATTCCGGAAAACAACGACAACCTGCTAAACAAAGCTGACGCGGCGCTCTATCAAGCCAAACTGAAAGGCCGCAACCGGTGCATCTGCCTCCCGCTTTGCGAAACCGAAGAATACCTGGAACAATAGACCGCACCCGCCGGATAAAACTCAAGCTCATGATCCCGACCAAACATCATGAGCAAGCCGCCAACAATCCGATTAATCCCACGTTAAATTTTATTCAGTCTCATCGTATGAAATTCAAACCATCCGCCATGACCCTGGCTTTAAGCCTCGCCCTCTTCCCGGCCCCTCAACAGGCCGTTGAAATTACCAAAATCGAATTGCCTGACATGGGCGACTCTTCCGGCACCCTGATTACGCCCGCCGAAGAAAAAGAATTTGGCGAGGCATTTTTTCGCAGCCTGCATTCGCAAATTTCCATCAATCAGGATGCCGAAATTCAGCAATACATTCAGACTATCGGCGAAAGACTGGTAACCAATAGCGACGCGCCGAGCAACCCGTTCCATTTTTTCGTGGTGCTGGAAAATGACATTAACGCTTTTGCGGGACCTGGCGGTTATATTGGCGTAAATTCCGGATTGATTTTAATCACCGAAGCCGAAAGCGAATTGGCGTCGGTGATGGCGCACGAAATTGCCCACGTTACCCAGCGCCATTTATACCGCGCTTACGAGGCCTCCAGCCGCTTATCGATCCCTACTGCCGCAGCGACCTTGGCCGCCATTTTATTGGGCACCCAATCCCCCGCGCTTGGACAAGCCGCCATCGTGGCTATCCAGGCCGGTAACGTTCAGTTTCAAATTGATTTTACGCGCGAAAACGAGGCGGAGGCCGATCGCGTCGGCATGCAAACCTTGGCAGGCTCCCAATATGATCCGCGCAGCATGCCCACTTTTTTCGAGCGCCTACAGCAATCCAGCCGCTATTACGGACAAAACATCCCTGAATTTCTAAGGACCCACCCGGTTACCGCCTCACGTATTTCCGACACCCGCGGCCGCGCTGAAACCTACCCTTACAAACAATATCCCGACTCGCTCGGCTACCAATTAGCCAAAGCAAAAATTCGTGTGTTAACCGGCACCGACAATACCGAGGCGCTTAAATACTTTCAAGCCAGATCAAGCCAAGGCACCGTCGAACAACGCACCGTTGCTCGCTACGGGCTGGGGCTGTGCGCACTTAACTCGCAAAAATTTACTGAAGCGGAAACCATTTTCCAGCAACTCGGCAAAGAATACCCAAACCAGGCCCAATACGCTACCGCGCTTGCCCGCACTGCGCTGGACTCGAAAAACTACAGCACAGCGTTGGCCCGCTATAAAAAACTGACCGAGCAATTTCCCGATAACGAGGCCATTAAGCTCGAATATATTACCTCCCTCCTAAAGGCCGGTAACGCCGACCTGGCACGGAAGAACTTACTCCTGCTAAAGCCTAAAACCCAGCAACAACCGATTTATTCGCAGCTGTTGGCACAAGTTTATAGCGACTTAAACCAACCCGCCGAATCTCACCGTTATCTTGCCGAATACTACTATGCAACGGGGCAAACCAGAGATGCAATCCTGCAAATAAAACTGGCTCAAAAATCAAAAGGCCTTAATTTTCAACTATCTTCCATCCTTAATGAACGACTCAACTTCTTTACCAATGAGGAAGAAGAGGCCAGGCGCAATCGGTGATAATCCTGAACGCTACCTGAACAAAAAGCACTGCCTGCCTGTCATTTTGTTTATTAGCGGCCGCTAAAACTCCGTAATAAACTGTATTTGTTATACATTTCCGAGACGACGCTATTTTTCCCGCCAAAGCCTATTTTTTAAATAGACAAGGCGAGTTCATTTGAATAAAATTCGCACCAGCTTAAGGGACTGAGCTCGGTTTCATTACCGACTAAGAGGGGGAATTAGTCTTTTAGACTAGCTGATAATAATAATAAAATAAGTGACACTGCTTGGGTCAAGTTGCAAACGACAACTAAATAACAATAATAACAGCACTCAGCGCGCCCGCTTTATGCGGGCTTTTTATTGCCTGAAGAAATGTGATTGGAAAGCGACTTTTAAAGCACGTCACTCAGCAGTAGCCCGCGGGAGAAAGTAACTTCAAACCAAGCCGGATGGGGCATGTTGCTCCGCTCGAAACCTTGCAAGTCAGACCTAACGCTATGCCGGAATAACGACGAACGCAAAGCGTGAGAATGATAAGTCCAGGTTTCGGGAAGTTATTTCCGCTCAAATCCTTACATAGTCAAACGCACCCCAATCCAACCCGCCCTGGGCGCACCGGGCGATACAAACCGGCCATCGTCAAAGCCCGGCAACACCTCATTGGCCTGCCCGTAAACTCCGAAAGAGTTGTAGTTCTTGTCGAAGATATTATCGACCTTGCCGAATACCGCAAAATTCTTGGTGACCTTGTATTCCGCCTTGGCGTTAAATAGCCAGTAACCGGCCAGCGGCGCTGTGGAATTAGCCTCGTCGCCCCTGAAATACTTATTGCCGCTATAAGTACCGTCAATACCCAACGACACGCGCTGCCATAAATCGACACCCACCGAGGCCTTATAGATATGCTCGGGGATGCCGGGAATTCTGTTGCCTTTGGTAACAGCCATCGCCTGAGTTGTATCGAGCGGGTTCTGAATATCGAAACCATCCAAAAACCGTGCATTCAAATAGGTATAGTTGGTCGAAAAATGCCAATCGTCAATGCCACTGAACAGCTGCGGATAATTAACCGTAGTCCCCGCTTCTATGCCGTAACGGCGGGTCTTGCCCACATTACTGAAATAGCCTTGGCTGATAATGCCGCTGGCGGCATCGCGGCGAAAAATAATGTCATTGTGATTAATGGTGTTGAAATAGCCCAGATTCCATTTCAAATCGCCCTTACCCAGCAGCTCATCCAAATCCCCTCTAAGACCGCCTTCCCAGGTTTTGGCAACCACCTGTTCCAAAGGCGGATCGGCTACAAACGAGTTAGGCAATTTGCACGGAGCCGTCGGATCGGCGCAGCTTAATTCCATCGGCGTCGGCGCCCGGGCCGACTCGCTGTAGCTGCCGTACACATTCAGGTTATCCCTGATTTGGTAAGTCAAACCTGCGGAAGGGTTAAGCCGGTCAAAGGTATGCGACCCGTCCAGGGTTTTTGACGGGGCTTTTATGTACTTATCTTCCATGTTGATATGACTGTAGTTGTACCGCCCCGCTACGGTTGCGGTCAGGTCATCGGTAATGGAAAAACTGTCGGTCAGGAATACGCCTACTGTTGAGGTATTGGTATTCAAACGGACTCGGGATTCATCGACCAGAATCCCGCTTTGCGTTGTGCCCCGTGTATCGGTCAGCGAACCCAGCTCGGTGTCCGAACCGAAATGCACTTCGGCATAATCGTAACTTGTACCCACAGTCAGGTTGTTTTTATGCTTGAACAAGTCCTGAGCGAACGCCGTCTGCAACGTGCCGCCACGGCTGCGCATATTGGTTTGGCTGGTGTTGTTGGTTGCGCCTTCGACCGCATCATCGGCCAGCACTTCATTACCGTTAATATCCTCAACTTCCTGCTCATCAGCCCCCGGATTTTCACATAAATTCCCGGCATTGCCAGGGAGCTGACAGGCATCATAATCGCTGTTATCGCCATTAAAAGTCCTGATCCGGTTCTGCCTGAAATAGGCATTGCCGCTGACTTCAATGTCATCAGCCACATCATAGCTGCCCGCCAATTCGGAAAAGAACATCCGGGTGACGGTCTGGTCGGGATGGGTGAACACCGCCGCCCGGTTTTGCTGCTGCAATTGGATCGGCGCAGCGCCGTTGCCGCGCATGTTGTTATCATTGCCGCCCAAGGTCAAGTCTAACGAGCCTTTATCACCGCGCCAGCTCAAGGTGCCGAAGGCCTGATCGGCCTTGGTCGGCGAAAAATCCCGCCAGCCGTCTTCCTCAAAATGATGCAGGTCTAAAAAATAACCCCAGGTGCCATTATTCCAGCCGCTGCTTAATTCCTCCGAATGCCTGCCCCAAGAGCCGCCGTAAGCTTCCAGCTCATGCTTGGGCGCTGAAAAACCGGTTTTGGTCTTGATGGATATGGCTCCGCCTAAACTGTTCAGGCCGTAAACCGGGTTAGACCCAGGATATAAAGCCATCGAATCGATCGCGCCTTCGGGAATCAAATCCCAATTGACGGTATCGCCGAACGGTTCATTAAAGCGGACGCCGTTCACATAGGTCGATAAGCCTTGCGGCAAGCCGAGCAATGGCGACGCGACAAAGCCGCGATAGGAAATGTCCGGCTGCAACGGGTTATTTTGCGCTTCATTGATATGGACGCTGCCCAAGTAGCGGTTGATGTAATCGGCCAAGCTGATGCTTTGGGCTTTTTCCAGCTGCTCGGAAGAAACGGTTTGGATATTGGCCGGTATTTTGTTGGCGGCAATATCGCTGCCTTGCAACGGCGTAACGCCGACAACATCTATAATACCCAGATCCATCGGTTGGTCTTTGGCAAAAACCGCTCCGGCTGCCGTCAGGCCTAACCCGAGTAGTGTACATGTCAATTTCTTCATTGTTCTCTCCAGATAAATAATACCGCCATCATAGCCAAACCATTACTTAGGCACTAGACAATGGCCGACAAAAGGAAATATTCCTATATCTCTGAAAAGCGAACGCATCCGCCACAAACAACCCCAAGCTATGGGTATTTGGTTATAATGCCTGGCGCACATTCCAAAACAAGCCGATGCAGGTAAACCTTATGACCTTAACAACGAAGACTATAACTAAATTGCAACGCTATTTTGAAGACCGGGTAGACGCAATAAAATCCAGCGAGAATTATCAACAACTGCTGGCGATGCCGCCGCTAAAACGCTGGGCGACAGTGGCGGGATTATTCCTGTTGTCGCAGTTGGTGGTATTCGGCGCTTTGTATTTAATTTTCGGCCGGATTGTTGTTATCGGTTTTTTTGCCAGCATCATGGCCGGACTGGCGACAGGCCTTGGCGCTTTACCCGCGCTGTTTTTCAAAAACATTTCCCAAAACCTGTTCAACAGCATGCTCGGCGCCGCCGCCGGCGTCATGCTGGCCGCAACCGCATTTTCCCTGCTGGTTCCCGGCATGGCATACGGCAACCTGGTATCGCCGGGAAAAGGTATTTATATCGTATCTTTCGGCATGCTGATCGGCGCCCTGTTTTTGCATTACGCCGACCGCCAGTTGCCGCATGTACATTTTGATTCAATTTCCGATACCCATCTGAGTTCACTAAAAAAAGTGTGGCTATTCATCATTGCGATCACTATCCATAACTTTCCTGAAGGCATGTCGGTCGGCGTCAGCTTCGGTTCCGGGGAGATGAAAAACGGCGTGGTTCTGGCGATTGCCATAGCCCTGCAAAATATCCCCGAAGGCTTGGCCGTCGCCCTGCCCTTGGTCGGACTGGGCTACAACAAGTGGCGAGCCGTAGGCATTGCCACGCTAACAGGCCTGGTGGAGCCGGTAGGCGGCTTGCTCGGCATTACCATGGTTACCCTGTTCCAACCCATCCTGCCGATAGCCATGGGCTTCGCCGCCGGGGCCATGCTGTTTGTGATCAGCGAAGAAATCATTCCCGAAACCCATTCCAACGGTCGTTCGCGCTACGCTACCTTTGCCTTAATGATCGGCTTCATCATTATGATGACGCTGGACAATATGCTGGGTTAATACCTTACCGAAATACTGCCGTTGCAGGGTGAGCTGTACGCACCTGACAACGGCACATGCAGGAAAAATCGTTCCCCGGAAACAAAATGGATCATCTTCAAAGCTATTTACAACATTTTCTAGCTTCACTGAGCAGCGCACCTCTTTACGAAAATCTTCAAAGCGCCTTGCAGCATTTTTTATCGTTGCTGAGCAATGGCAACTTTGGCGAAATATCAGCCACCGCGGCAACCAGTTTTGCCCTGATTGCCGCGGCTGAAATCGGCGATAAAAGCCAGCTGGTATGCATGACATTGGCATCCCGGCACAGAGCCATGCCGGTTTTGCTGGGCGCTATCGCCGCCTTCGCCTTTTTAAATACCTTGGCCGTTATTTTTGGCATCGCCATTGCCAGCTGGCTACCTACATACATCGTCGCGGCTGTCGTCGCGATACTGTTCGCCGCCTTCGGCATTCATTCCTTGCGGGTGGAAATGGACGATGAAAATGAGGAAATTAAGGAAAAAAGCGGCAACAGCATTTTCTTCACCACTTTTTTATTAATTACCGTGGCTGAATTCGGCGACAAAACCCAGTTGGCTGTTGTCGGTTTAAGCAGCACCGCCGCACCTATTGCCGTGTGGTTCGGTTCGACCGTCGCACTGGCCTCAACCTCCGCGCTGGGAATTCTGGCAGGCCGCACTATTTTGCAAAAAGTCCCGTTAGTGTTGCTGCACAGGATCAGCGGAACGATCTTCCTGATGCTGTCGGTTTTTGCGGGTTATCGGGCTTATGTCAGCTATGTAGGTTTAACCTAAAAAGTTAAAAATCACCACGAAGACACGAAGAGCGCGAAGTTTTTCGCTGTCTCTCGTGGTGTTAACTGTTAGGTAGCGAGCAATATAAAGTTAAGCGGATTGATTAATCACCATGAAGTTGGCGAAGTTACTTTATTTTTCTTCGCGCTCTTCGTGTTGAATAAAAGACATTAATCCGCACTTATTGCCACCTGACTACACCCTCGGCATCTGCCTCAGTTTTTCAACAACCTTGTCACCGAATTCTTCGGTGCTGATCATGGTAACGCCGCTGCCCGGCTTGGACAGGTCGGCGGTTGAGTAACCGTCGCCAAACACGCCTTGCATCGCAGCCCAAACATTCTTGGCTTCTTCGGCCATATCGAAACTGTTTTCCAGCATCATCGCCACCGAACCGATCATCGAGTAAGGGTTGGCGATATTTTTTCCGGCGATGTCCGGCGCCGAACCATGCGACGGCTCGTAGTAAGCTTTTTCATCGCCTATGCAGGCGGAAGGCATCAAGCCCAAAGAACCCAGGATACCGCCGCCCTGGTCGCTGAGGATGTCGCCGAACATGTTTTCCATAACCATCACGTCGAACTGGGTGGGCTTTAAGCACAGATTGGTCGCGGCCGAGTCAACCAGCTGATGGATGACTTCCACTTCGGGGTATTCTTTAGCCACTTCATCGAGTATTTCATTCCACAATACGCTGGATTTCAGCACATTGCTTTTATGAATGTTATGCAGCACTTTCTTGCGTTTTTGGGCGAGCTTGAACGCCTGATGCAAAATCTGGCTGATTTGGTGCTCATCGTATTCCAGGGTTTCTTTGACATAACGCAAGCCCTGCTCGTTAACGCCGGTTTCCTTGCTACCGAAATACAGGCCGCCGACCAGTTCCCGAACCATAATAATATCGATGCCCTCGCCGATGATTTCAGGCTTTAGCGGCGAGAAATGGGCCAAGGCTTTAGGCAGGAAGACCGGGCGAAAGTTTGCGTAGGTGTTGTAACGGCGACGCATCGGCAGCAACGCGCCGCGCTCGGGTTGCTTATCGATGGGAATAGTTTTGGATTGTTCATGGCTCAAACCAATCGGGCCTTTAAGAATCGCGTCGGCCCGGTCGCAAATATCGATGGTCGATTGCGGAAAGGCATCGCCGAATTCAAAATAGGCGCAGGCCCCAAAAGCTGCGGGCAGCAGTTCAAAAGAAACATCATTACGCTCTTCGATAAGCTTGAGCACCTTAATGGCTTCCCGCGTAATTTCAGGCCCGATACCGTCACCGGCTAACACTGCGATTTTATAATTCTTCATTATGTACCTTTGCTGTCTGCTTAATATCTATGGATATGAGATTTTGAAAAAGCGGCCATTTTACTTTATTTTTTTTAATAAAGCCGGGCATCCTTCATTATTGCAGCAATTCCCAATTTAAAACCTTAAGTCTTAATTGGTAATTCGATGCCGCCATTCAGCATGAACCGCATCAGATGCTGCCAGCTATCAAAAGGCATAAATTGAAGCAGAGTACGCAAATTTTCGAA
>Ga0208402_100027_pt1 | contig 110350 bp, 90 predicted proteins | sample LakWasM121_LOW14_2_FD_183933 | JGI IMG/M metagenome (GOLD analysis project Ga0208402, IMG submission 183933) | Freshwater sediment methanotrophic microbial communities from Lake Washington under simulated oxygen tension - Sediment Metagenome... | ecosystem: Environmental > Aquatic > Freshwater >... | reverse complement strand
TAACATATTGTTTTATATTAATTGCTTATAAAAAATAACGGCAATTTTTCAGGCTCTGCATCAAAATTGGACGAAATGGTATTTGGGCTGAATAATTTTTCGTTTCTATTCTCGGACAGCCTCCTAGGCACGATCCGTCTCGGGCGATGTTTTTATGTTCGATACCGTACAGACCCGGTTCAATCTTGCCTATAGACTTTTAGTCGACTTAACTCAAAGGATAACGCCGATGAATATTGCAATCGAACCCTTACTGGCGCTGGTGATAGGCATATTAATTTTGCTGGTTCCAAGATTTTTAAACTATTTCGTGGCCGTGTATTTGATCGTTGTGGGTATTTTGGGACTGACGCACCATACCCTTACCTGAATGTCTATCCACGGGCTAAGGCAGAGCCGTTTAGGAACGGTTTTCAGATAACGTATTTTCTCAAACAGGAGCACTATCATGTCAATTGGCACAATCTTACTCATAATTCTTGTTCTGATGCTTGTTGGCGTCCTCCCAACCTGGCCACACAGCCGGGAATGGGGTTATGGTCCCACCGGCGGACTCGGGCTGGTGCTGATCATTTTACTCGTTCTGGTGCTATTGGGCAGAATCTAGCCGGGAAGTCGTTCCGTTATGATTGCACCATGCCTATGTGCGGTGCCGCACCGACTGGGTTCAGTTTTACTTGTATTGTGTGCAAGCAATGGGAAATCTCCCTTGCGGGTCATAGAAAAATTAACTATCAGGAGAAACGCATGAACAAAGATCAAATAAAAGGCCGGGTAGAAGAAGCCAAAGGTAAAGTTAAGGAAGCGACCGGGGTGTTACTGGATGATGAGGGCATGGAGGTAGAAGGAAATATCCAAAAGATCGCCGGCAAGGTTAAGAAGGGCTTTGGTGATCTCAAGGAAGATATTAAGGATAAACTTGACGATTAAAACGAGCACAGTTGCGCCGTTTACAGCCAAATCCGGACAGACGGGCCTGTTGAACGGCCGCGACGAAATGCTCTCAATGACTGTTTTAACAGGCGATAAAGGTGAAGCACACCGGTTTAGGGGGCAGGCATTGCTTCGGCTTCCGGTCTGCTTTATCTGTTTATCTGCGGTTTATAACGCCGTCAATTGACGGCCTATTACGGAGAAGAACCAATGTTAGAAACTCTTGCGCTCCTCTTAATTATCCTTTGGGTAGTGGGTTTGGTCTCCTCGTACACACTGGGTGGTTTCATTCACATTCTGTTGGTTATCGCGATCATTGTGATCCTGCTGCGTGTTATTCAAGGTCGACGTGTCTTGTAACGATGCGGGAATGAACTTATGCGGCAGGGTATCGGGCGACGAGTGATTCGGCACCGCTCAGGCAGCCTGGAAACCCGCATTCAAACTTAGCAATAACGGTTTTGCGCCGGTTCTCAAGCTGGAGCTTTCATCGTTATGCACAAGTGTCTGTGCTACGCCGTCATTCCGGCAACGGGCTATCCCGCCGGGATGGCGAGCTTTAAAATGTGCCTTTATAGGAGAAACAAGATGAGCGCAGTCAAGATTGTGGCAGTCGTGCTGATCATAGCCGGCCTGTTGGGGCTGGTGTATGGACAATTCAGCTATACAAAGGAAACACAGGAAGCCAAGTTAGGCCCGTTAGAACTGACGGTTAAAGATACTGAAACAGTCAATGTGCCGGTTTGGGCGGGTGTGGTGGCGATAGTGGCCGGCGGGGGACTCCTGCTTTTCCGGACAGGAAAGGGCTAGCAGTTGTGTCGATGATTAGATCGGGGGCATTCTTCGTTATCAGCGACGCTAAAACTTGACCTGATTAGCAAGCTGCTTCAGCCAACCGTAGAGACGCGATTTATCGCGTCTCTACAGGTCGCATTTTTGGAACTGGCTGTTTATTTTGTCTATGGCTGAAGCATCCAGCTAATCAGGAGGCGTTACATATCAAGCTCCGACCCTTTCTTCAATATTACGGTTTTGACAGTGGAGATGGCTCATGAACATCCTCCTAAGATTTTCAGGCGCGTTGTTAAATGATTAAAGACTTATCCGTAATACTTAACGTCGAGGAAGCACATAAGATTCATCGAATAGCCGCGATGTATGCCATCTTGGGGGATCTGCTGTTTATCGTGCTTCCGCTGGTCGTGATTTCAATCGTAGACGTGAGTATCGGCAGATCACTGTTTGCGATCGTTGAAACTCCGGAATTATCATTTGGCTCAGCCGTGCTATTTGGCCAAACCATCATTAAAGTCGTTTCAGGTTTTGCCTATACGAAACCAACTGGAGCCGAACAACCTGTCTTTATTATCGCGCTGATTATCGTGTTCGGTTTGGTGCCGTCGCTCGTTGTATTGGCGTTGCTGCTGAGTGTCAACCAAATACCCTATGGATTGCAGTTAGCGCAAGCCTGCATGTTTGCCTTGGGCGTCATCGTCTTCCTGTTCTTTGGAGTGAGGGGGCATGCTCAATCTCTTCGATACGGAAGTCGGCAATTAGGCCGCCACTCCGACGTATCGTCTTCAAAACAGGAAACCTTACCATGAAGCGCGCACATCAAAGTAGCGAGTCGGACGCGATCATGGCTTCGTTCCGGTAACTCCCGCCATCACGACCGAGCATCGTCCCCGGCACGCCGGGCGTTTTTATCGGATCGCCGCGCGCTGCAGTGCGCTCAATGGACTCATCGTTTACGGCGTTTGAACCCCCATGATGTTTACCCGTCTAAGCTGTAATCGGCTCAGCAAACAAAGGCGTTTGATAGGTAATAGCACATATTGATTGAAAAAGTTGAAGCCCCTATCCTGAAATCATTTGTACGACACCACGCTGTTTTTTAGGTTAATAGTGCTGTAGGTGATTTCGCCGTTAGGTAATCTGTCGCAACGTCTAGAACACCTACTATTGGATAATTGCCGAGGCGCAAGTATCTGCCCATGCAGTCGTGCCGAGAACTCGCCTACGGCAACTATAGGGATGGTGGATTGAAGCATCGGCTGTATTCCATCAACGTCCTTATATCAATCTACTATTAGCGGTGTTTTACATGGAAAACAGTAGCTTACTGAGGCACCAGATTATTAGCAATCTCATCGATCAACGTACTGAAAAAGTTGCGGATGCAGCGGTTATTTTATGGGAGCAAATGGCGGCTCAAATCATTTCGATTGTTGGAGAAGGTGGTTTCAATTCACTTTACAACAGAAGCCTGTTCCTTACTCAGTCAACATTTCCCTGGCTTTCGGCAAACTCAACTGCATCATCGACGGGTCAACGGTTCGCGGAATTGAAAAAGAGCTTTGAAGTTCAATCGCCTGGGCAAGCCAGAGAAGCCAACAGTCTGCTATTGATCACATTTACCGACATCCTGGCCTCGTTAATCGGCGAGCAGTTAACGACCAGTATTTTACGCACGTCATGGACCAATGACGCTTTGGTTAGCAGCCCTGGCAAGGAGTTCAAAAATGAATAAAAAAGTAAGCATCCGTCTTCTGAAAACGGGTGTGCCCGGCCTGGATAACCTGTTGGGAGGAGGCCTGCCGGAATTTTCATTTAACCTGATCGCGGGCTTACCGGGAAGCGGAAAAACAACACTCGCTCACCAAATCATATTCTCGTTGGCAAGCCCGGAAAATCGGGCGCTGTTCTTTACGGTACTCGGTGAACCCGCCTTGAAGATGCTTCGTTATCAACAGCAATTTCCTTTTTTTGATATTACAAAAGTCAACAAATCGATCCGCTTCGTCAACCTGTCTGTAGATCTCTTGGAGGGAAATCTTGAGCGTGTTTTGTCGCGTATTGCCGAAGAAGTGAAAGCCTATGCGCCGAGTCTAGTATTTGTTGATTCGTTTCGATCAGTTGTACGGTTAACAAAGCAGAAGGAAAAGGGCGCGTCCGAACTGCAACGGTTTATCCAGCAATTGGTCATGAAAATGACCAACTGGCAGGCAACAACATTTTTAGTCGGCGAATATATGACGTCAGAAATGGAATCCAGCCCTGTTTCTACCGTAGCGGATGGCATTTTGCAGCTGTCACAGAATGTGCATCGCAATTCAATGGTGCGCAAGATACAAGTGGTCAAAATGCGTGGTCAAGCCCAGGCGCCCGGTTTGCATACCTTCCGTATCAGTAATGAAGGCATTCAGATTTTCCCGCGTGCAATGATTCAACGAGTCGCAACGGCTAAGGCGGCAATCAAGACATCCGCTGCTGAGGAACGTGTTCCGATGGGAACACCCGGTTTGGATGACATGTTGGCCGGCGGCTTGCCGGTTGGATACTCGCTGCTTGTGGTCGGGCCGTCCGGTTGCGGGAAAACTATTTTGGCAACGGAATTTCTCGCCGAAGGCGTACGCCGGGGGGAGCCCGGCGTGATTGCGGCGTTTGAGAAGAGTCCCAGTCAACAGCTGAGCAAGCAGTTGAATGCGCTGATCAAAGCTGGACATGTCGGGGTAATCAACACCCGTTCCCTGGATTTATCGATTGATGAAACGTTGCATGATTTGATCGAAATGATTGAGCGCATGCAGGCAAAGCGCGTCGTCATCGATTCCCTCTCCGGGTTTGAGCTGGCACTGGCGCCCGAGTTTAGTGAGGATTTTCGCGGATCGCTGTATAGGCTCATTGCCGAGTTGACTGATAGGGGCGTGACCATATTAATGACGACAGAATTGGAAGACCGCTACACCGATTTGCGCTTTAGCCCATTCGGCAGCGCTTTTCTCGCCGACGCGATCATTGTGCTGCGCTATATCGAAATCGCGGGACAATTCAAACGCGTATTCTCGGTCGTTAAAGTACGTGGCAGTATGCATAGTAAGGATATTCGACTGTTTGACATTACAGACCAAGGCATCGTTATTGGAGAGGTTTTATCAGGGTATGACGGAATCATGTCGGGGCGACCCACTGAGTCAAACGCTAATCAGAATGTCCCGGTAACAGGAGTAGGACAGCAATGAACATGAATGATAAAGACGCCGCGTCGAATGTCCCTGATCCGGATCAACCGGGCTCGACTAAGCAGAATAATGACCGCTTGCCGAAGCGCTATGAGAAATATATTAAGCGTCGGGAAAGCACTGTCATTGCCAATGAGGAGGCCGTTATAAGCCGTGAAAAATTGGCTACTGCTCGGGAAGATGCCGCGCATGTTCGTGAAAATGCCGCCGACTTGCGTGAACAGACCGCGACCACACGGGAAGAAGCGGCACATCGGCGCGAAAGTAAAGCCGCTTCACGCGAAGCCGCCGCCCACCGGCGCGAAGGAAATGCCAGCTCGCGCGAAGACGCCGCTCACCTGCGCGAAGGGGAAGCCAGCTCGCGTGAAGACGCCGCCCAGCTGCGCGAAGGGAAAGCCAGCTCGCGTGAGCGGAGAATTCACGTGGCAGAGACGATGCGTGCGGCCTCCGACGATCACGTCACTATGTTGCAGCAAGCGAACGCACATTTGGTTATCGCGACCATTGAGGCACAGAAATTGGCCGAGCAAGTCCAAATGGCTAAAGACCAGCTGGATCATTTAGCGCATCATGATGCGTTAACTGATTTGCCCAATCGAATGCTGCTGCAAGACCGCCTTAAGCAGGCGATTGAGTTGGCTCGTCGTCAAGGCAGGCAACTTGCCGTGATGTTTATGGATCTGGACCGATTTAAACACATTAATGATTCTTTGGGACATCCGGTCGGCGACCAATTGCTACAGTCGGTTGCCCAGCGCCTGTTGGCTTGCGTACGCCATTCGGACACCATCAGCCGTCAAGGCGGCGACGAGTTCGTGCTGTTGCTTTCCTTTATTGAACATGCAGAAGATGCAGCGTTGTCTGCGCAAAAGATGCTTGCGTCGATCTCGCAGCCTCACCACATTGAGGGACACGAACTCCATATCAATGTGAGTATCGGCATCAGCGTCTACCCCGATGATGGTCGGGATGCAGAGACCTTGATCAAAAGTGCGGACACAGCGATGTACCATGCCAAGGAAAGCGGGCGCAATAATTACAAGTTTTTCGAACAAGGCATGAATGACCGGGCCGTTCAACGGCAATCCATCGAAGCCGACCTGCGCGGCGCATTGGAACGGCAGGAGTTTGTGTTGTACTACCAGCCGAAAATAAATCTTCACAGCGGCGCGATTGTCGGTGTCGAGGCATTGATTCGTTGGCGGCATCCTGAACGGGGACTGATATTGCCGACGCAGTTTGTGTCCATCGCCGAAGATTGCGGATTGATCCTGCCGATAGGTCGCTGGGTGCTGCGCGAAGCCTGTCTCCAGGCCCGGATTTGGCAGCAGGCCGAATTGCCCCGGATCACCGTCGCGGTCAACACCTCCGCTCTCGAATTCCGTGACAAGGATTTTCTCTCAAACATACGCGCAACCCTTGAGGATACTTGTTTGGAGCCCATCCATCTGGAGCTCGAATTGACCGAAAGCTTACTGATGCAGGATGCCGAGTCTAGCGATTCAGTGCTGCATGCACTCTCGGACATGGGTATAAAACTTGCGATTGATGATTTTGGCACCGGCTATTCCAGCCTAAGCTATTTGAGGCAGTTTCCGATTGATACCCTGAAAATTGACCAGTCGTTCGTGAACCACATGATCAACAACGCTGACGATGCCACCATCGTCAGCGCGGTGATCGGCATGGGCAAAAGCCTTAACAAGCAAGTCATTGCCGAGGGCGTGGAAACGCCGGAGCAGTCTGCATTTCTTCAGGGCCTGCATTGCGATGAGGGTCAAGGCTATTATTTCGGTCGTCCGGTGACAGCTGAAGCGCTCACCGGTTTACTGAAAACCGGCGCATTACTTACTGATGTTGAGCACGCCTCTAATAAATAAAGCGTAGTCCACGAAAGGCACGAAAAGCACGAAAAACAAAGTGGGGAGACAGAGCAGAACAAAGACGCAAAAAACAAAGCGCGTCCCTCTCATGCCTGTATCAAGTCATATACCTGTCATGAACGTTGTCAAAAGGAATGTGGCTAAATGCTTGGCATTACCTCGTTAACCGAGAAATATACTGTTCTCTATTTTTTCGTGTCTTTCGTGCTTTTCGTGGACAAGGCGTAACATCAGTTACTTAGCTTTACTGCGTGATTGAGTTAGCGCGGTTTTTGTCTTTGCGGACTTGCGGGCGGCGCGTGTTTTCTTGACCGCTTTAGTCTCAATCTTGACCTGACTGGTACCGTCCTTTTTCATGTCAAGCTTATTAGCCGCGGCCCCGGAAAGATCGATGACGCGGTTTTCAATAAAAGGGCCGCGATCATTAATTCTGACCTCGACCTTCTTGCCGTTTTCGAGGTTGGTTACTTGAGCCTTGGTTCCCATCGGTAAACTGGGATGGGCGGCGGTCATGTCTTTTTGGTCAAAGGTTTCGCCATTGGCGGTTTCCTGGCCTTGAAATCCAGGGCCATACCACGACGCTTCGCCGACCTCCTTGTGAACAGGTTTGCCGGCGGAACTGTGTTTCTCTTGCTGCGCCTGATTGCCTTGCTCGCCCGAGCGTTCCGAAGTACAGCCGGACGCAAGCAAAGCGCCGAGTAAAGTTAGTTGGGAGATGCCTGCAAGCCATTTGCGGATGGGCATGGCGCCGCCGGGCGAGGCATTGTCGTGATTAATGGTTTGATGTGCCATGTGCTCTCCAGTCTGGTGAACGGACTACACATGCGCCAACTGATTTTTCCAGGATGAAAAATATTGAGTGATATGTAGCGGCAGCGTATATTTTTCGCTGTGGTCTGAGCATACGCCAAACCCCCGCCAGGGTCTGTACGCCGGCGCACAGATAGTCGCGGCGGCTTCATGACGGCGCTGCCTGAAGTCATTTGCTAATCAGGCCAAGGGAACACTGCCATTAAGTTAAGAAAAAAGCGCCCTCTCCTGCGCGCTAGTTCCCAAGCTCCTGCTTGGGAGTTCAGTACGGGAAGCTCTAGCTTCCCGGCTCGCAAAGCTGGAGCTTTGCTCACTGGGTTCCCAAGCGGGAGCTTGGGAACCAGCGTAAAACCCCCGCCAGGGTCTGTACGCCGGCGCACAGATAATCGCGGCGGCTTCGGTGCTGCCTGAGTCATTTGCTAATCGGGCCAAGGGCACTGCCATTAAGTTAAGCCGTTCGTGGTGAGCTTGTCGAATCATGAATGGCTTAACTTAGCGGCTTCGGATTTTTCCATTCACCCTTCGACAGGCTCAGGGCGAACGGAAAAATCCTTAACTTAACCTGATTAGCAAGATGGTTCAGCCAGAAACAAAATATTCGATATACCCACAGCCAGTTACAAAAAATGCACCTGTAGAGACGCGATAAATCGCGTCTCTACGGTTGGTTGGCTGAAGCATCTTGCTAATCAGGTGTGGGCCAAGGGAAGGGAACTTATCGTGTCGCTTTCGCTTTGCGGTTTCCAGGTAGATGTTTCGCTCGAATGAGCTATGGCAGCGGACTCGGGGGCAACAGGCGATCAAATTCCGTTCTGACCACTTGGTAGCATTCACAGACCCTCGCTTCCAATCCCGGCCTGTCTAATACCGTGATACGGCCGCGACTGTATTCAATCAACCCGGCTTGCTGCAATTTTCCTGCCGCCTCCGTGACGCCTTCGCGGCGCACGCCCAGCATATTGGCTATCAGTTCCTGGGTCATGGTCAACTCGTTCGAAGCGAGCCGGTCGAGGCTTAACAGCAACCAACGACAGAGTTGCTGGTCCACGGAATGATGCCGATTGCAAACCGCCGTTTGCGCCATCTGGGTAATCAGCGCTTGGGTGTAGCGCAGTAACAAATCATGTAACGTCCCGTAGCGACGCCCGCCAAAGCGGTCGAACTCCTGCATAAGGTGGTGGGCCCGGAGTCGATAGGCGTAACCTGCGCTCTGCACGACGGCTCGATTAGGCATGGTTCCTCCGCCCATGAAAAGGGCGACGCCAATGATGCCATCGTTGCCGACCACGGCGATTTCGGCTGAAGAGCCGTTTTCCATGACATAAAGCAGCGATACGATGCAGGTTGTCGGGAAATAGGCGTGACGCAACTCGTCCCCCGATTCGTAAATGACTTTGCCCAACGGCATTTGGACCAGTTCCAGATTTTGGGAAAGGCGCTCGTATCCATCAGCAGGCAGGGTTCCGAGGAGATAGTTTTGTCGAGGGCTATGCGGGGCAGTCATAAACAATCTTTGTATTTTTAGTTAACGTTGGAATGACTTCATCAAATGGCGACCGGTAGTCCCCAGGGACTGTTAAAGTAAGAAAAGTTATCTGGAATTTTTCACCGGCATTACCGAGGATTTCCAGCAGCCATTTTTTTTTCAAGTGAGCGTAACTTTGACAAGGATATGGCCGACAATAACTTCCGAAACATAAATTCATCGTTCCCACGCTTTGCGTGGGAATGCAGCTTGAACCGCTCTGCGGTTGGACGCCGGAGCGTCCCTGACTGGGTTGCCACGCAGAGCGTGGGAACCCTAAGCGGAAGTTATTATTGACGGAGTCCTAAGCATCAAGCGGCAACCATTCGCACTTAATTTTACGCCAGAGTATTTAATTTTTGTAATCGTTACCAGTTTGACACAATAAAGTTAATTACGAATAACTTTTGCGTTACTACCTGATGTTACGCACAGATAATTTTTGTCCTGTTTGTCGCGCTGGCGACATCTTAACGTTAAATCAGTATAAATCCGACTAACTGCGTAACATCAGTCTTGCGGGAGCCCCAAATCCGTTCATGCTTCGCAAGGCTATCTAAGGGCTCAGCATGAACGACTACGACGCGCGTCATGCTTTGAACTTTTGCAGAAATAACGCCTCCCCCTGCATTTTAAAGAGTACTATGTGAAATTATATGAATACACAAAACAAGTGTACACAGCAACGCCGACAAGCATTTCAACTCAATACGCAGAGCGCCGCGTACCATTACGCTTGACCTTTTCAGATCATGCCATGACAAGAAAAAAAGTGCCGACAACAACAGCCGCGCCTCAAGCTACCCACAGCAGGTTCCCCATTGTCGGCATTGGCGCATCGGCCGGAGGACTCGCGGCCTTCGAGGCATTCTTCTCCGGGATACCTCGAAACATCAAGCCCGGCATGGCTTTTGTGCTGGTGCAGCATTTGTCTCCCGATCACAAGAGCCTGCTCACTGAAATCATCCAACGCTATACCTCTATGCCGGTTTTCGAAGTTGAGGACGGCGTGATAGTACGGCCCAACTGCATCTACATTATCCCACCCAACTGCGATATGGCGTTTCAGAACGGCATGTTACATTTGCTGAACATTGCCTCGACGGACAGTCAGCGCCTACCCATCGACTTCTTCTTCCGTTCATTGGCGCAGGATCAGCATGAGCGGGCCATCGGCATCGTGCTCTCCGGCGCAGGCAGCGACGGCAGCCAAGGCGTGCGGCTCATCAAGAGCGAATGCGGCATGGTCATGGCGCAGTCCCCGGAATCGATCGAATTCGACAGCATGCCCAGCAGTGCCATCGCAACAGGATTAGTCGACTATGTGCTGCCGGCGGCAGAAATGCCCGTCAAACTGATCGACTACGTCAACCACGCCTTCGGTAAACTCAGCCGCTTAGGCGCCAGCCTTACGCTCCGGAACCAGACTTCGATGAAGAAGATATTCATTCTGTTGCGAAACCAGACCGGGCACGATTTTTCCCAATACAAACCCAATACGATCAACCGCCGCATCGAACGGCGCATGGCCGTTCACCAGATTGAAGCCATTGACGATTACATCAAATACTTGCAGCAGACGCCGATCGAGGTGGAGGCGCTGTTTCTCGATATGTTGATCGGCGTGACCAATTTCTTCCGTGATCCGGCGGCATTTTCGGCGCTCTCTGAACAGATCAATGCCAAGCATTTTATCAACAAACCCTTAGGCGCCGTGATCCGCGTGTGGGTTCCGGGATGTTCGACCGGAGAGGAGGCCTATTCCATCGCCATTCTGCTGGTGGAAGCCATGGAGGCGCAAAAACTCAGTTACACGGTGCAAATATTCGCCACCGACATTAACCACCGGGCGATTGTCGCGGCCCGAGCCGGGCTTTATTCTGCGAGCATCCCCGACGACATCTCGCCGGAGCGGCTGACGCGCTTTTTTACCGCCGAGCCGGACGGCAACAGCTACCGTATCCACAAAGGCATCCGCGATATGATGGTCTTTTCCGAGCATGACCTGATCAAAGACCCCGCTTTTTCAAAACTCGATCTCATCAGTTGCCGCAACCTCATGATTTATCTGGACGCGGCGTTGCAAAAGAAAATCATCCCCCTATTCCACTATTCGCTCAATCAAGGGGGCCTGTTGTTCTTGGGCACTTCCGAAAGCGTAGGCGAGTATGACGACCTTTTTTCCGCACTGGACCGCAAGTCGAAACTCTATTTGCGTAAAGAAAATATTTACGGTCGCCCTCATGGATCGCAACGGCTGTTTATTCCGCCCATGACGGCGATAAACGCGGCGGTTCGACAAAACATCACCCAGAACGCATTTCCTGCGAAACCCCCTTTGCGCGAACTAACCGAACAGATGCTGTTGCAGCATCTCGCCCCTTGTGCCGCGCTGGTCAACAGCAAAGGCGACATCTTCTACCTGCACGGACGCACCGGTATGTACCTGGAGCCTGCCGAGGGTGAAGTCGGCATCAACAATATCCTGAAAATGTCCAGGGCGGGGCTGCGGTCCCGCCTGACTATTGCCCTGCACAAAGCGGCAACGACCGGGGAGATCATGCATGATAATGCCCTGCGCGTTAAAACCAACGGCCATTTTACCTTGGTCAACCTGAGTATCCGCCCGGTGACCTCAAAATTGACCGGCACACTGGAGTCGCCTCTCTATTTGGTCATTTTCGAGGAAACGCCCGGCATCAATCCTGAACAGATGCAACTGGCGCTTGCCGACAATAATGCAAGCCACGTCCCGGACGACAATGTGCATCTGATTGCCGAGCTTAGACGGGAACTACAGGCCAAGGAGGACTACCTGTTGTCTACGCATGTAGAACTGGAGTCGTCCAATGAAGAGCTTAAATCCGCCAACGAAGAGATGCAGTCGGTCAACGAAGAATTGCAATCCACCAACGAGGAACTTGAAACCTCCAAGGAAGAATTGCAATCGGTCAACGAAGAGCTGTCCACGGTCAACAATGAATTACAAGCCAAGGTGGATATTGCGGCGCAGCTCTCCAGCGACATGAACAACCTGCTGGACGGTTCCGGCATCGCCACCCTTTTTGTCGACAATAACCTGCGCATCTTGCGCTTCAACCCCCTGGTTACCCAGATCATCAACCTGCTCCAGCGCGACACAAACCGCCCCGTAAACCACATCGTCTCCAACCTGGTCAACTACGACCGCCTGGGAGAGGATATTAACTCGGTCCTGAAAACGCTGATTCCCATAGAAAACCGTGTGCAGGCCAGGGATGACAAGTGGTACACCATGCGCATCCAACCTTATCGCACGCTGGACAACACTATTGAGGGCGCAGTGATCACCTTTGTCGACATCACCGGGACAAAGCGGATCGAAGATGAGTTGGAGAAAGCCAACAGGCTGCTCCGTTTAGCCGTGGTCGTGCGCGATGCCTACGATGCCATTACCGTACAGGACCTGAGCGGCCGCATTATCGCCTGGAACCCCGGAGCGGTAAGAATGTACGGCTGGAGCGAAGACGAAGCATTGCTGATGAACGTCAGCGACAGAATCCCCGATGCCCTGCGCAAGAAAGAGTTGGCCAGGATGATTAACCTTGGCAAAGGTAAAATTATGAAGCCGTACCGTACGCAACGGCTCACCAAAAAGGAGACTGCCGTGGACGTTTGGATAATGGCCACCGCTTTAATCAATGAGACCGGGCAGATGTATGCGGTTGCGACAACGGAACGGGTAAACGAAGCACAGACTTATCAACGGCTTCCCACTTAAGCCCATACCTGATTATAAAGATGCTTCAGCTAACGCAAAAAACGCCGTCATTCCGGCATGGATGCCGGAATGACGGCGCTAGCTGAAGCAGCTTACTAATCAGGAACGATTTTTCCAGAATCAACTATCGGACGATCTCAAATGAACAGACGAACTGATAAACATCCCACCGCTGCCGGCTTGTCGTCGGATATGCGCGGCTTAGTGCAGGCCGATCCGGAAACCAGGCTACACCGACAGGCCGAAACGATTCTCCAGGAAAAAACGGCGTATTCGCCGGAACAGCTCAAGTCCCTGTCGCCCGAGGAACAAAAAGAACTTTTTCACGAACTGCATGTGCATCAGATCGAATTGGAGCTACAGAACGAGGAGCTGCGTCAAGCACAGCAGGAGCTGGAAGTTGAAAAGGCCCGCTATTTCGATCTCTATGATTTGGCGCCGGTGAGTTATTTCACCGTCGGCAAAAAAGATTTGATCAAGCAAGCCAACCTTACCGCAGCCACCTTATTCGGCTTGCCTCGGCGTACATTGCTTACCAAGCTGTTCTCATACTTTGTGCTCAATGAGGACCTAAGCCTTTACTATGCGTTCTGCAAACAGCTCTTTGAATCCAATAAACAGCGGGCGATCGAGTTGCGGATGTTGAATAATGAAGGCGCTCAATTCTGGGCGCATCTGGAGGCTATCACCGCGCAGGATGCGGACGGCGCACCGACCCTCCGTATTACGCTTAGCAATATCACCGAACGTATTCGCCTTGAACAGCAAGACAAGGCCCATCTGAGCGAACTCGCCCACGTTACCCGCCTCGGCTTGATGGGTGAAATGGCCTCGGGCATCGCCCATGAAATCAACCAGCCCCTGGCTGCGATTTCCGGCTATACCCAAGCCAGTTTAAACCTTATTAATACTGAAAATCCTGATCTGGAAAAGCTCGCCGATATTCTAGCCAAAACGCAGCAACAGGCGTTAAGAATGGGAAAAGTCATTCATCGGATGAGGAAGTTTATCAAATCCAATCCGGAACACCGTTTAACCGCCGAGGTTAATCCATTAATCCGTAACTGTATTGATCTGTGCGTTGCTGAATTTAAACCGAACGACATAGAACTAACGCTTGAGCTGGAAAACAATCTGCCGTGTTTCTCTGTCGATTCCATACAAATCGAACAAGTCCTGATCAATCTGATCAGAAACGGCGTAGATTCCTTACGGACCTTACCTGTCGAACAGCCGCGCCGACTGACCATCCGCAGTCGGTTAACGCTCAATAACAACATACAAATCGAGGTAGAGGACAATGGCCCCGGAATAGCCGAAGACCAAAAACAAAAAATATTAACGCCGTTTTACACCACCAAGGCAGATGGCACGGGCATGGGATTATCCATCAGCCGCTCATTGATCGAAGCCCACGAAGGCGCTTTTCATTTCGATAGCACCTATGGAAAAGGCGCCTCTTTTTATTTCACGCTGCCGATAGGGAAAAAGGACATATCGGCAGAGGATTGTTGCTGATTCAGCAGCGGTTGATTGATGGCTGTCGATATATCAACAGCCAGTTCCAAAAAATGCGGCCCGTAGAGACGCGATTTATCGCGTCTCTACGGTTGGTTGGCTAAAGCATCTCCTGATTATCTAGATGCTTCAGCCAGCACCGTCATACCGGCAGGTATGCCGGTCGACTGCATGGATGCAGGAGGTAGAGCAACGCAGGAGCAGTTGCCGGATCCAGCGCCATGGACGGTAACTTGCCGATACCATTGCTGCATGATTTAGGCTCGATACCCGTCCATGGCTTCACATCCATGTGACTGGATTCCGGCATCCCTGCCAGAATGACGAACTTTTTAGCGCTAGCTGAAGCATCTTGCTAATCAGGAAAGGATTTTCCGAGCGTGTTTTTTATGTTTTACAAGCGGGAGTAGGGGCGGTGCGCCCAAAGTGTTCTGCCCCCTGGTATCCGGTTAAGGGTTAACGTGATAAAACTGATTGATCTCCTCGCGCTGTAAATCCCATTTATTTGAACTGTCCGGCCAATGGTTCTTATCAAACCCGGGAGCATTTTTTAAAGTCTCCTTATCCAGGTCGAGGACATAATATTCTTTTTCGCGATTCCATTGTAATACCGACCATGGAATGGCAAAGAGCTTGTTTCCCAGACCCAAAATACCGCCGAAAGAAACCACGGCATAGACTACGCGGCCACTCTCAGGATCAATCACCAGATCCTTGATGCCGCCCATGTTTTCTCCTTTGGTGTTTTTTACATTGGTACCGTTAATTTTGCTGGCCCGGCTGACTTGCAGCATCTTCTTATTGGCTTCATGGGTAGTCTCGACCAATTCCTTGCGGACCTCCTGTTTGAGTTCCTTCTGAGCGTCTCTGACTTCCTGTTGTTTTTCGACCAAGTCCTTTTGTTTCTCATGGATGTCTGCCGCACAGGTTCCCACGAGTGTTGCACTCAGAAACGACGCAGCGATGATGGGGGTAAATGATTTCATATTTTGCACTCCAACTTTTTGAAACGATCGGTTTCTCGACAAGTTTCGAGATTGACTCAGGTTCTTTGCGATATTCCACAAACCCGCAGCCAGTCTATCTACTGCATAAAGCATTGTCGGTACGGTATCGAACATAAGCCTGCGACTCCCGCATTCGCGGGTTACGCTGAAGTCGACCCTAAAAGTTAATCGGCATTATGCTTTACCGCAGATGCGCGCTATGTTCGTTGCCGCACCGACCACATCCGGTTTTGCGGGTATTGTCTTCAACGAGCGATGGGAAACATTACTCCGCGCTTTGGTCATGGCAATGCGGCCATGCGTAATTAATGCCTGAACGAAAAAGCCGCAAGTCACGACTCCGAGCCTATCGCTATCGAAGATTAATTTTTTATAAACCACCGTTTCATTATTTTGTCTGAACAACCCGATATACATGCTGTCCATAGTTTTCGTTCAGGCGCTATCTACGTCGGCTGTCCGGTATCATGCCGGCTCTTGAGCAGCGCTGTGTATAACGATGATCGCTCTGCGTGAGAACGATGAGTTTATGTTTCGGGACGTTATTACTGACCATATACTAAAGAAAGACGCAAAGATAACGCCCCTGACATTACGACAATACGCAGCAATCTCCGGCGATATTTACGATGAAACTCACCGAGTTGAATGCGCCGGGATGACGGCGGGTAAGTGTATCTGACATCCTGACTATGGTGACATTGATCTACGCTTGGCGGCCGCTTAATGATTCACTTCTAACCCGCCCGCCGCTGTGTAAGGGAGTGTGCGATGTCAATGGAGCATTCTGGAAAGTGAGACGCAGTCGATTGAATTCCTTTTTGACCACTTGGTAGCATTCGCAGGCGCGCGCTTCCAATCCCGGCCGATCCAATACCGTGACACGTCCGCGGCGGCAATCAATCCTGCCTGCTGTAATTTCCCGGCGGCCTCCGTGATGCCTTCGCGGCGTACGCCGAGCATATTGGCGATCAATTCCTGGGTAATGATTAACTCGTTCGAAGGCAGCCGGTCGAGGCTTAACAGCAGCCAGCGACAGAGTTGCTGGTCCACGCAATGATGGCGATTGCAGACCGAGGTCTGCGCTATCTGGGTAATCAGTCCTTGGGTATAACGTAGCAGCAAATCGTGCAGCGTTCCGTTGCGGCATCCGCCGGCGCGGTTGAATTCCTGCAAAAGGAGTTGCGCCCGCAACCGATAGGCGTAACCAACGCTACGCACCACCGCCCGATTAGGCATGCTTCCTCCGCCCATAAAAAGCGAAACGCCGATGACGCCATCGTTGCCGACCATCGCGATTTCGGCCGGCGCGCCACTTTCCATGACATAAAGCATCGATACGATGCAGGTCGTGGGGAAATAGGCGTAACGCAACTCGTCGCCGGGTTCGTAAATAATATCTCCGAGCGGTAATGCGACCCGTTCAAGATGGGGGGCAAGGCGTTTGTATTCGGTGGCGGATAACGAGTCGAGGATATGGTTTTGCCCAAGGTTACGGTTATGCGGGTCAATCATTAGGTAATGTCCCTATTTTTTGTGATAAGGATTGAATAGCGCTATCAACCATGAATACGGGTCGTTTTTGCCAGTGAACTTGAAGGATATATTGCCCTGCTTATTCAAACAATAAGTGCTAATACCTAAACCGTCGTCTGTAGAGACGCGATTTATCGCGTTTCCACGGTGCTTTACTAAGCAGGTTACATTTTCAATCATTGGCGAAAGCCTTATGTGCGCTACCGTACCGACTGCGGCTAATTTAGTCATTAGACTGGGCGCGGGCGGATGAAAAAGACCGCAATACGTTAAGATCAGCCGCCTCATGCTAGGGGAATATCATAACGACACAGATTATTCGCCGTCGCAATGTTTTGCGGCGGCGTTTTTTTATAGCGTCAGGCCTCCACTGCCGACAGAAAAATTTTAGCTATCGGCCTTAATGCGCTGCCGGAAGCTCCAACAAAAAATGTAAAATCAGAGAGACCTACATGCTAACAGAGACTTTTTCACTTCCTAGTCCTGCTTCTAATTACACCGGCGCATCTCATGCGCAAACAAATTTGGATAGCGCAATTGAACGAGCCGGAGCTCAGCTTCTTGGCCTGCAAAACGAAGAAGGCTATTGGGTATTCGAACTCGAAGCGGATTGCACTATTCCCGCCGAGTACATCCTTATGATGCACTACATGGATGAAATCGACCCGGCACTTCAGGCCAAGATCGCCAATTTCCTTCGCTCGCAACAATGCGTGGACGGCAGTTATCCCCTTTATACGGGCGGTTCCGGCGACATCAGCTGCACCGTCAAGTCCTATTACGCAATGAAAATGGCTGGCGACGCTATCGATGCCGCACATATGGTTAAGGCTCGGGAGTGGATACTGAATCAGGGCGGCGCGGCCAAAGCCAATGTCCTGACGCGCTGCGCACTGGCGATGTTCGAGCAGATTCCCTGGCGCGGGGTGCCCTTCATCCCCGTGGAAATCATGTTGCTACCCCAGTGGTTCCCGTTTCACCCGGATAAAGTCTCTTACTGGTCGCGCACCGTGATGGTTCCGCTATTCATACTCTGCACTTATAAAGTCAAGGCGCGTAACCCGCACAAAATCGGTATTGCCGAGCTGTTCGTTACGCCGCCCGATCAAGAGCGACATTATTTTTCCCACGTCAAAACACCGCTAGGCAAGGCCATACTGGCGCTTGATCGTATGGGACGTCTGTTGGAGCCGTTGATTCCGGGCTTCATTCGCCGCAAGGCTACCGCAAAGGCGCGTGACTGGTTCATGGAACGATTGAATGGTTACGATGGTCTGGGGGCAATTTTCACGGCCATGGTCAACGCCTATGAAGCCATGGATTGTCTGGGTATCCCTGCCGATAATGAACAGCGGCGGATTGCCAAAGCGGCTATAGAGCGATTGCTGGTCGTCAAAGAGGATACGGCCTACTGCCAGCCCTGCGTTTCTCCTATCTGGGATACCGCGTTGGTTGCTCTGACCCTGCAAGAAGCCGACCTCCGGCAACGCGATTTACACACCCGGCAAGCCCTTAAATCCGCTTTGCATTGGCTGGCCGGCAAGCAACTGAAGGACGAGCCGGGCGATTGGCGGATTCAGCGTCCCGACTTGCAGGGCGGCGGTTGGGCTTTTCAATTCGGTAACAGTTATTACCCTGACGTTGATGATACCGCGGTGGCGGCCCATGCCCTGATTCAGGCTAATGACCGGCAGTTTGCCGGGAACATTGAACGCGCAGGCATCTGGATTGCGGGCATGCAATCCGTCAATGGCGGCTATGGCGCTTTTGACGCCGACAACACCTGTCACTATCTCAACCACATCCCGTTTGCCGACCACGGCGCTCTGATTGATCCGCCAACCGCCGATGTCAGCGGGCGCTGCATCATGTTGTTAGGCAAGCTGGTCGATCAACATCCGGAATACCGGGCGGTCATCGACAACTGCGTCGATTACTTGCGCAAGGAGCAGGAAACCGATGGCTGTTGGTTCGGGCGATGGGGCGCCAATTACATTTATGGCACGTGGTCGGTGCTGACCGGTTTTGAAACCGCGGGTATTCCCAAACATGATCCTTGTATTCGTAAAGCCGTGATTTGGCTTAAATCCAAGCAACGTGCCGACGGCGGCTGGGGCGAAGATAATTACAGCTATTACGACAGCAGGATTCGCGGCCAATTCCATATCAGCACAGCATTCCACACTGCGCTTGCCTTATTGGCATTACTGTCAGCGGGCGAAGCGGACTGCCCCGAAGTCCAATCCGGGGTGAAATATCTATTGGAAAACCAGCAGGCCGATGGCTTTTGGAACGATGAGAGCTTCAATGCTCCGGGCTTTCCCAAGGTGTTTTACCTGAAATACCACGGTTACGATAAATTTTTCCCGCTTTGGGCCTTGGGTCGCTACCGCAATGAGTGTCTACCTGAGCATCTTAATCCGGTTTTGAAAAACAGCTTGTCGAAGGATTAAATCAACGCTTCCGCTAACAGGCTTATTTCGATGGCTCTTTTTTTTGTAGATGAATTTCAGCCTCTTTGGCGGCGTCGGCGGTTTTTTTGGCATGTTTATCTTCGGCGTAAGCCAACGCGGAGTTGCCTGCAATAACCACCAGACTCGCCAGTAAACTGTAAGATAAAATTTGTCCTTTTTGGGATTTTGTTTAAGTGTTCACTAGCCGAACACAGTATCTTCAGAAAGCCAGGCGTTAGGAATGGCCGGCGCTAATCCATTAACCTAAAAATGGCTTCTTCGAGATTGACTCAGGTTCTTTGCGATATTTCACAAACCCGCGGCCAGTCTATCTACTGCATAAAGCATTGTCGGTAGGGCATCGAACATAAGCCTGCGAATCCCGGCATTCGCGCGTTACGTATTGTCCGTAACAGTGGATAAGGGCGTGGGGGAACAGGGTCTCTGTCATCTATCTTTTTCGCGGCTGTAAACGACAGAATGTAACAACGGTTAGCTATGCCGTGACCTTCGGTGTACTGGGAGTCGATATTGGCCGGGAGTGAGGTATCGGAGTTTCACCCGATGCACTCGGTTGGCAGTAGGACTTCATCATCCAGGCTAGAGGCAAGGCCGTGTATAAAGTGCGTGCCGACGTCATGAGCTTCAGCGCGATTTTCAAGGGTGAAGATTCGGCAACCTGAGGTTTATCGGTAGTGCCACGGAATTTGGGAGTTTGGCGTTTGGTGAGTTCGCCGACGATAAAGCCTATGCCCACAGCCAGCAACAAAGTTGCCGGAGCGGTCATCTGTTGATGTATCTCCCGAAGCAATGTAGCGCTACGGATGCCGATCCGCTGTTGACGATTCAACACCTGCCGCTCGGTAGCCTTGATTTGAGCTGTCAGAGACTGGGGTAGGCGGGTTGCCATCATGATTTCTCCCGATCGCGGCGCTGTTGAGGCTGGGACTGAAGACTGCGGAGGGTTGCTGGAAAGCGTAGATAACGACTTTTGCGGCGTAGCACAGCAAAAAGAAGCAACGAGAGCATCAAATTGAAAACGACGGCAAGCAGTATGGCGCTGCTCGCCGCGACGCCATGTTCCACCAGCCACAGTACGGCGGCGGCCAGGAGCCCCAACCACGCGCCGATTAGCAAGACGGCGATCATCACTCCCGCCATGAGCATGGACACCAAGCTATAACCCGCCCGCTGCGTTTCCAGCGCGGCGAGCCGGAAACGATCATGGCTTAGCTCGCGTAACTCCTGCCATAACGACCGGGCATCTTCCAACACCCCCGACGTTTTGCTCGGGTCGTCGCGCGTTGAGGTTTGCCCAGTCTCATTATTTGCTGAGTTCAGCGCCATGATGTTTGCCCGTTTAACGACCGCTTAGCAGTCGGCTCAGCAAAAAGCCTGCCGCTACTGCGATACCCAGTGATGTCACGGGATTGTCGCGGACATAGCCGCGGCAATTTTCGACCAATTGCTGTTCGGCATTTTTGAGTTGCGCTCTTTTTTCGCCAATCGCTTCGGCGGCCTGATTGCTCGCATTGGCGATCTTGTCGACCGTCTCATGTGCAGAATGTGATACGTTGTCTATTGTTTCCACGATGGTTACCTCTCTCGTTTGAGACGCGTGCTTAGTGCGGCGTCCTGACTTATAAAGTTTGACGGTTGGCCCGGCATCGGCTCGATAGACGGCCCAGAGCAAAGCTGACTGCTGCCGTGACAAGCACCGACGTTATGGGATTGTCACGGACATAACCGCGACAATTGTTTATCAACTGCTGCTCGGTATGTTTTAGTTGCTCGCCTGTCTCGTCCAGTGTTTCGGCGGCTTGATGGGTTGTGGAGGCGATCTTGTCGAAAGCCTCGTGCGCCAGATTAGCTGCTTTGTCGGTGATTTCCATGATGATGTCCTTGATTATTTAAGCCGCATGTCATTTTTGACCGAATGTACGCCTTTGACGCTACGTGCAATTTCGACCGCTTTATTAATATCGGCCCGTGAATTTACGAAACCGCTCAATTGAACTTCGCCCTTGAAGGTTTCAACATTGACCTCACCCGATCTCAGGCTAGGCTCATCGAACAGCAGTGCCTTGACCTTGGCGGTGATAACGCTGTCATCAACATATTCTCCGGTTCCTTCGTGCTTTTCCGTCGATGCGCAACCTGCGGTAGTCAGTAAGGTCAAAGCCAAGAAAAATGCGGAAAAAACTTTAATTAGGTAGTTCATGATGACATCTCCAGTTAAGTGTTAAATACCAAAAAAGCCTCGCTGTTCCGGCAACTGATTAAAGGTTTAGTGCCGAATACTCGACAAAAACCTTAAAGACACTTTAGCCGCAAAATTTGCTGTAGTCGGTACGGTAGAACACATACCCCGGAGCAAAACGGTTTGGCGCAGTGATTCGCCAGCAAACCCTAGAACAAGAGCCGCGAAAGCGGGGGCCTTACAAAAAAACGCTTAACGGCAACAAGCAGGGGAAACAACAAAATGCCGGGCGTCATAGCGCCTGTAGATCGGCAAAAGCGACCTCAAACGGAAAGAAAAATCGGCTAAGGATATGGTCGGTAATAACTTCCCGAAACATAAACTGATCGTTCTCACGCCCTGGGCTCGTCTTTAATACACACATGTCTGGGGGCGGGCTGTCGTTAGGCGAGAAACATGCGATATACAGACCTTCCAGGTTTTTAAAACCTGGAAGGTCTGACGCGCGACGTTTTGACACAGCCGGTCCGAAACGTTTGGCGAAGGCGGCAGGCTAACGATGGAACACCGGCAAAAAATAAGGGGACGGTTGGGAATTCGCTTTTTCGGTCAGGCACTGATTAACTTTGTTGTGCGGCCTTACTACCGGCAAGGTAATCGGTAGGTTAATAAATTTACATGCTTTTAAATCAACAACGACATACGTTTATGGGTTACTTGGCTTCCAGCCAGCTATTGATTTCTTGCAAATTTTCCTCTGCGATCGAACCGATGGCATGCATAAAACGAATACGATTTTTGATGTATTCGTATTTGGTTTGTGCGAAATCATTTTTTGCCGAAAATTCATCCTGTTCCGCTTTGATGACATCACTGATGGTTACTACGCCATAATGATAGCCTCGTTCCATGGCTTCCCTTGATTTTCTGGTGGATTCCAGCGCTTTTTGCGAAGCTTTGATACGCCGCGCATTGGCATTGGCACTGAGAAATGCGTCGCTGGTTTCTTTAACGATAGCGCGAATGACTGCTTCGTTGTCATTTTTACTGAGCTGCAAGCGATGCTGGGCTTCAAACAATCGGTGGGTGGCGGTACCGCCTGAAAACAAGGGCACGGTGACATTGATAGCCGCAATTTGGACTTGCACCGGCGGAGATTGACTGCTTTGATAGCCGGTGTTGGTATCGTAGTAGTTAAGTTGCAGATCAGCGACGGGTAAATATTTGGATTTTTGAGCAGTCACGTTATTTTCTGCGGCTTGTATGGCAATTTGTTTGGACGAAATAGCTGGATTTTGGCTTTCCGCCATTTCAATCCATTGTTGCAGATCGCCTTGGATCTCCTGATAGTCAACCGTGGCTCGAAGCTTATTGAGCATGGACGGCGTTACGCCTGTCAATTCTCTAAGACTCTCTTGAGCCGTCACCCGCTTGCTTTCCGCTAAAATCTCATTGGCAATGATTTGATCAAGCCGCGCCTCCATCGCATAGAGGTCGGTAACTTTTAACAGTTGCTTGGCATATTGCTTTTGTATTTGTTCAAGTTGTTTTTGAGCCGCCTGTTTTTCTGTTTTGGCGAAGTCAAGTTGGTCGTTTGCTTCCAGCGCGTTGAAATAGCGCTCAACCACGTTGAACATCAGCTGATTGTGGGCTTCAATGGCTTCAGCGGCATATTGATCTTCTATTTTCGATGTGCGCCGCCATTCCCAAAATTTGGCAAAATCAATCAAGGTTTGATTCAGAGAAATATAATAGCGGGTACCAGGGTAATTGCTGATTGTATCTTGATTTTGTAGCGTAACGGATTGCCTGTTGGTTGACCAGTTACCGGTGAAATTGATTTGCGGCAACATTTGACCCAGAGCCTGGCCTTTTTGCGCCGAACCGATTTCGACTTTGACTTCGGCGCTTTTAAGCTGGGGATCGGCCTGCAATGCTTGCCTGTAAACGGTGATTAGATCCTCGGCTACCGCGGTTTGGGCGCACGCAAAAATGATGACTATAAGCCAATATCTGAATATGTTCATGGCGATTAATCTTCTGTGAATGAACGCGCAAAGAAATTGCTGGCGGGCTGGGCCAGGTATTCAAACAACGTTCTTTCGCCGGTGTTAATTAAAACCTCTGCCGGCATGCCCGGCAATAATTGCAAATTGCCAAGCTCTTTACGGCTTTCCGGAGTAAGCTCGATTCGTGCTTGATAATAAGAATTACCTCTCTCATCGGCAATGCGGTCGGCGGATAAATGAATAACCTTGCCAATCATTTTGGGTGTTTTCGATTGTTTAAAAGCGCTAAATCGGACTTCTGCTTGTAATCCAACAGCAACCCGATCAATATCCATGGGCGAAACTTGCGCTTCTATGATTAATTCGGCGTCCTGAGGAACAATTTCAAGAATAGGACGCCCCGGATAGATAACGCTATTTTCGTTATGCACAGTCAATCCAAGGACCATGCCGCTCGCCGGAGCTTTGATCACGATACGGTTTAGCTTGTCCTGGTTGGCTGCCAACCGTTCTGCCGCATCATTAAGCTGGGCCTGGGCTTCACTGAGCTTGCCGGTTACTTCTTCCTGAAACTGTTTTTGCACTTGTAAAATCTGTAAGCGGGTTTCACTGATCAGCATTTGATTTGTAGCAATTTCGGCGTTGAGCGAAGCAATTTCACCGTTTTGCAAAGAATGATTGCGCTCTAACTCGCGCAGGTGCTGTTTGTCGGCAAAGCCCTCAGCCAGCAGATCTTTCAGATCGTGAATTTCTTCGGCGTAAGAGCTAATCAGTTGCTTTTTGCTGTCTACTTGGCCTTGTAATCCTTTTATCTTGCTGGAAATTTGGCTGATACGCTGATTCATCACCGCGATTTGGCCATCATGGGCATTTATTCTGGATTTAAAAACATTATTTTCAGCCAATTTGGCTTCTGTCGTTCTAGGATCGGAGACATTATCGAGCAATTCAGGATAGTCGACCTGTTTAAGCTGATCTCTTTCGGCGCGCAACCGCGCTACCTGGGCCGCAAGGGTGATGTTTTGAGCGCGCGCCATTCCCAGCTGAGCCTTGATTTGCGAATCATCCAGAATCAGCAGCGGCTGATCTTCTTTGACTAAATCGCCGTCTTTAACCAGTATCTGGGCAACAATGCCGCCATCAAGATGCTGCACAGTTTTTCTATAAGATTTTACGACCACAATTCCAGGCGCCAGAGCTGAACTATCCATAGGCGCCCAAAATGCCCAAACGCCAAAAAAACCGAAAGTCGCAAAAACTATTGCTGCACCGATGTTACGGATTGATCGATCATTGGTATGCAAGGCAGTAGAGGGGGTGTTAATCACAGTGGGTTTTTCTGTCATAATATTTCAAAGTTATGCGGGTTGCGAAGCCGTCATGGCCGCTTGTTGCTGCTGCAAGTGGGCGATGACCTGATCTCTTGGCCCGTAAACGGCTAATGCGCCATCATTGAGAATCAAGAGCTTATCGACTTTCGACAACACGTTATTGCGATGGGTAATAATCAATACGGTGGATTGTTTTTGCTTGAGCTGTAGGAGCGCTTTTTCCAAGGCGGCTTCTCCTTGCTCATCGAGATTGGAGTTGGGCTCATCCAGCACCACCAGTACCGGATTACCATAGAGCGCTCGCGCCAATCCGATTCGTTGTCGCTGCCCTCCCGACAAGTTGCCTCCTGTGGCTCCGATAACAGTATCGTAGCCTTCGGAGAGTCGTAAGATGAGCTCGTGTACATCGGCCATTTTCGCGGCAGCAACAACTTGTTCCGGATCTATGTCGCCAAAACGGGCGATATTTTCGCTGATAGTGCCTTCAAACAGCTCTATATCTTGCGGTAAATAACCGACAAAGCCGCCAAGATGCTCACGATCCCAATTAAAAACTTCTGCGCCATCCAAGCGTATGGCGCCGCTGAAAGTAGGCCAAATACCCAATATCGCCCGCGCCAAGGTCGACTTGCCGGCGCCGCTAGGACCTATCACGCCGACAATATCACCTTTTTCAATCCCCAAATTAATGCCTTTGATCACCGGCAATTTGCTGCCCGGCGGAACAACCACGGCATTTTCCAGCTGAATGCGTCCTTCCGGATCGGGAAGCAGCATGTGTTCTTTATCAGCCGGAATTTGCCGCAGAATGTCGTTAAGACGTTGATACTGACCGCGAGCGCTGATAAATCCTTTCCAGGTGCCGATAATAAGATCAATTGGGGCCAACGCTCTACCCATTAGGATGGAGCCGGCAATCATTAAGCCGGACGAAATTTCACGCTCTATCACCAGATAAGCGCCCAATCCTAAAATCAGCGATTGCGAAGAAAGGCGGATGATTTTGGACAGTGACGTTAACAAACCGGCACGCGAACTGGCAATGGCCTGTAGGTCCAAAACTTTGACCGCGCCAACCATCCAGCGATCCCTAATTTTACCCAGCATACCCATCGACTCAATAACTTCAGCGTTTCTGAGATTTTTGCCGAGGGCGCCCCGCGTCGCCATAGCGATATTATTAGCGTCACTGATTATTTTGGTGGTGGCTTTTTCAGTAACCGCAGCGACAATGCACAACAAGATAGCGGTGAATATGGCATACCAGCCAAACCACGGATGGAACATGAAGAGGAGCGCCAAATACACCGGCATCCACGGCACGTCAAAAAAGGCGAATAGACCGTTGCCGGTCAGAAACTGACGCAAGCCTGTCAAATCATCTAGCGGTTGGGTCGTTGCTCTTTGCCCGCCTGAATACAGCGACTGCTTAAAGGCTATTTGAAATAATCGCTGATTTAAGAGCATTTCCAAGCGTGTGCTGACTTTGACTAAAATTTGCGAGCGCACCCATTCCAGTGCGGTCATAGTGATAAACAGCATCATCACTATCAGTGTCAACATCAACAAAGTTGATAAATTGCCAGTGGCAACTACGCGATCATATACCTGTAACATATATATAGAGGGCGTGATCATCAAAAAGTTGATGATCAGACTGAAACCGGCTGCTGACAGGAACGCGCCTTTACAAAGTTTTAGCGCTTCTTCTAAATCGGACTTATTACTTACTTTCATTACCTACATAACAACAATTTGAAAAATTGTTACATTTTTGCATATGTGGGCTTGAATTGATAGAGGAGCTTTCTTTCAATCAGCAAATCTCATCATAAAAACAAAAATGAAATCATATAGATAGCAGTTTATTCTTTAAAATTCGAGTGGGGCATGCGGCAACGCAAATTATGCAAACTTTAATGGCTATGAAATACCGCTGTTTTCTGAAAAAACGAAGTCTTTTACATCTGCGAGCGACGTCCATTAACCAATGACTGCTTGTCGCCGGCAGTCCGAAATTGCGGCATAGAGCGGCTTAGCTTTATGTCAGGAAAAGTATTGGCTGATCATCAGGCAATTGTGACTCCAAACACAGCGCAAAAATTGACATAAAGTGATAATTGAAAACAGATGAGGTTTTTCCCATGAGAAACAAGATGAATGAATCAATAGAAGAGTGTTGCTCCAGAGCGCTTCGCGCCGGTAAACGTCGGTGGCGCGGCGAGTCTTGGCTTGTATGCATGGCGGCTATCTTGTTGGCATTGATCTCAGCTCCGCTAAGCGCCGAGGAACAAAGCGAGTCGAATGAAGTCGGCCGCGTCACGCTGGTTATTGGTCAAGCTTTGGCGCACAACAAAAAGAGCGAGCAGCGCTCCTTAAAACGAGGCGATTCAGTCTATGTCGACGAAACCATCGAAACATCCGCAGGCGGGCATGTGCATTTACGCTTTGTGGATGAGGGTACGATCAGCCTGCGCCCCAATAGCCGTCTCAGCATCGAACTTTATCGCTACGACAAACTGCAACCCAAAAACAGCGCAATCCGCTTCAATCTTGAGGCGGGCGTCGTTCGCAGCATTTCCGGAAAGGCTACGCAGGCCGCCCATGACCGGTTTCGTTTAAACACGCCGATTACGGCGATTGGCGTGTTGGGAACGGATTTTGTGGTTCGTGCCGAACCTGAAAAAATGTGGGCCGGCGTCTATTCAGGCGCTATTGCTATCTCCCCGCTCAATGCTCAATGTTCTGTCAATGGCCTGGGCGCCTGTGCAGGCTCAACACGCTTATCCGAAACAATGGGCAGCGTCATGATTGAGTTCAGCGGCGGCAGGGAAAGAGAAAAAATTGTGCCGCTTGATTCGGCGATCATATCGAAGGCGAGTCACCCCGGCAGCGATAATTCGGGGCAGTCCGCAGATTCCCCTTCGGTTGCGTCGGGTCGCATGACCGCGGCAGAAATAAAAGCCGCTGATGTCGCCACCCATTTAGGTATTGCGCAGCAGCCTTCACTGTCGGATCAACAGCCATTGCAAACGGTTCAGCCGCCGGTTCAGCAACCATTACAACAGGATCAACAGCCATCGCCGCCGGTTCAGCAACCATTGCCGCCGGTTCAGCCGCCATCGCCATTTGCCTGGGGACGCTCGCCATTTGTTGATCAATTGTCAGGGGACGCCATGAGTCATACCTTTGCCGCGGCGCAAGAAGGCCGGGCTGTCACCGTCGGCAACAGATATTTTTCACTCTTTCGAGCCCCATCCGCTTTGTCTGAGATAGAACCTCGGGCAGGCGTGTATGATTTTAAATTAGAACAAGGACAAGTTCATTTTGTGGGGAATCTGGGGAATCAGGAAAGCTCGCTTGGTCGATTAGATGCGGCGACACTGCAAGTCGATTTTGGACAACGCCGGTTTAATACCCATCTGGAAATGAGTCATGCGCTAGCAGGCTCGGCAGTTCTCGATGAAGCCGGACAGATCGGGAACGACGGCATTTTCAATGCCGGGAATGTTATTAGCGGCAGCGGCGTAGCAGGAGCCCTCTCAACGGATGGCGCGTATGCGGGCATGATTTTCAAGAAAGAAGTTGAATTAGGAACCTTCAACGGGATTACGGATTGGGCAAAAAAATAATGATGGACGAATCGCTGCTTAAAAACCGACTAACGCCCTTCTTATTGGCCGCGTCGCTGACCTTGACGGCCAGTGTTTTCTGGGCGGAGCCTTTTTCCAGCATCGAGGCTGCTGTGGGAGATCGCCTGTGGCAATTTATGAGCGCCTCCGTCAACCGGGAACGACGAGTGGTCGTGATCGATATTGATGAAGCCAGCATTGCCCGTTACGGCGCTTGGCCGTGGCCCCGTGAGCGTACGGCGGCTCTATTCAAAAGTTTGACAGAACAGGGGGTTGCCCTACGCGTTGTTGATATTGCCTTTCCCGATTCGAAATCCGGAGACGACGAGTTGGCAGCGGAGTTGCTAAAAACGCCGACCGTACTGGCGCAGGTATTAGCTATCGGTGCCGACGAACCGGTAAATATGGGGATACTACAAGGAGGCATGTCCTCCGGAGGGTGTTCCGGCCTGTTCCCGGAGGCTAACGGGGCAATAGGCAATGCTCCCAATCTTCGTGCGGCAAGTGCCGGTCATATTACCCCGCGGATAGCGGCGGATGGCACCGTTCGCTATTTGCCGGCCATTATCTGTTACCGAAATAAAGGCTATGCCGCCCTGGCGTTGGCCGCGATTGCCGAAGGCGCAGGAGTGGTGCCCGAGTTTGCCGTTGCTTACAGTACAAAATGGTTGGATCCGGTGGCAACATTACGCCATCCGCATCTGCCGGGTTTTTCAGTGCCTCTTAATGAACAGGGCGATATTTTGTTGCCTTGGTGGATATCCAGAGAGAATATCACTTCTATTTCCGCAAAAGATGTCATGGAAGGAAACGTGCCGACCGGTTACCTGCAAGGCGCTTGGGTGCTAATGGGAGCGACTGCTTTCGGTATGGGAGATACGGTTCCGACGCCGCAGGCGGCAGCGGTAAGCGGCGTCGAGGTTCATGCGCAACTGATGACAGCGCTACTGGATGGCCGGATGCCTTATCAGCCTCGCGGCGCAACGCTGGCGCAAGTCGGCTGGATGGGGCTGTCGGCCTTGCTGTTGTTGAGTGTCAGCCGTTTTCGGGGCGGTGTAATGCGGGTCTATGGGCCCGTTTTAACCGGATTGCTATTGATGGGCGCAACCGCAGTTTTGCATGCTACTTCGCTCTGGATAGGCAATCTCTGGCTGCCGTGGATGTCTGGCGTATTTTTTATACTGTCTTTGGTGACATTGCTCACTACACAAGGCTATCTGAATAGTCGTGCCGAGGGAGCCCTTCTTTACCGCAACCTTTCCAGCTATTTGCCTGCTCATGTAGCCAAACAGATTTCCCAACAAGAACCGGGCAGCACACTCAATGCTCATCATGAGCAAGTCATTGTGCTTTATGCGGACTTAAGAAACTTCTCAGCCTGGTGCGACCAGTTGCCGGCGGAACAGGCGGGAGCGCTGTTGCATAGCTTCTATACCTTTGCCAGCAAAATCATTCACCAGGAAGGAGGGGTTGTCGAAGAATATGTCGGCGATGCCGTGATGGGCGTGTGGCGCAACAATGATAGCGACCTGCGGCCGCTCAGCGCTGCTAAAAGCATTGTCTTGACGGGAGAGCGGCTGTTTGGCGCCGAAACCGGAATTAACACGTTGCCGCCTTTGGCTATAGGTATCGGCATAGAGCAGGGCGAAGTATTAGTTGGGTCGTTCGGTCCGGCCCGGCGTCGAACCCATGCGCTACTGGGCAAGACCGTTACCACTGCGATACATTTGCAGTCCATGACAGGAGAGCTTTCGCAACCCATCGTTTGCGGTGAAAACGTTGTAAGAGCCTGGAATGAGTCTGTTTCAATAGTATCCCTGGGCAACTTTTTGTTAAAAGACAGACGGCAGCCTACAGAACTGTTTGTGCCGGGAGCGGAGTTGGCGGTAGCGGGCGAGTGAGCTTTAAACGGAAATTCATAGCGATGGCGATTGTCTGTGGCTTTCTTTCAATGAGTACGGCAAATGCCTGTGACAAGGCGCTAAACGAAGACTCCCTTCAAGCCTGTAGTCAAGATCCGGATTGGCTGGTGCGTTATGCAGCCTCGCTTAATGTCAAGAAGCGCTACACCGAGGCTGCCGATCTGTTGGAGGGCGTATTGATGCAGTATCCTGAGGCTGGCGGCGCGGTAGAGCAATATAACCGGGCGCTGGCAGGGATAGACAGTCAGAATGGCGCATATCCCAAGATACAACCGGTTCAGCCGAGTGTCCCGCCGCAACAACAATGGCAAATCAGTACCGGTTTGCAAATACGGAGCGGATACAGTGATAACCTAAATCAGGCGCCTTCCCAGCCAAGCATCCAGTTAACACTGCCATCCGGTCCCGTAGCCGTTGAATTACAGCCGCAATTTCGCAAACAAGCCGGATTTGGAATTGAATCACAGCTGACGGCAAACGTCATGCGAACAATGGCTGACCGATTGCACTGGCAGGTGACGGGTGAATTTTTTAACCGGCAAACAGAATACGGCGGTTACGCAGACTATCAGGGAACCAATTTGCTAACCTCGCTTATGCAAAACGACGACGATGGCAGGGAGACAGGCGGCGCCATAAGACTCAGCGCCTTGCGTTACGGTGGCGATGTTTACTTGTATACCGGCCAGTTGATGTTGCGTCACACAGGGAAGAAGTGGGGATACTGCAAGCCGCAGATAGGGGGGGATTTTTTATGGCAAAGGCAGGATGGAAGGCCGTTGCTGGATAGCCGTTATGCAGGCCTGATGACTGGCGTTGTTTGCGATACAAAGGCAGGTTTGTACAGTGCTGCGATCAGTGCAGGATGGGACTGGGCAACCAGTCAGCGCCCCGGAGGCGATCAACGGCGAGGCAAGCTGGAACTGACTGGAGTCTGGTTTACGGATGTAATGATCAAAGACAGTTTTGTAAAAGCCTACGCCAATGTCTTGCAAAGCAATGATACGCAGGCCTACAGCCCCTGGCTGAGTAATGGCGCAACAAAATACATCAGCAGGGTAGGGCTGGGGCTGGACTATGATTGGCCGCTGGGTGTGGTCGCCGACAATTGGCGGGGAGTGGCTAGCGCCAAATGGCAAAATCAAAACAGTAACATCAGTCTGTTTGAAATGAATACGTTGGAAGGCTGGCTGGGCGTGAGAATAGCCTGGTAACAAATCTGCGGGCACGAACTTATTCGCGTCCGTCTTTCAAGTCCAAAACTTGATTTTGAAAGCGCTCAATTTACAATTGATAGCCTGGGCGATTATCCTAAAAATCGCAGTTGAGTATTCCAAAATGCCATTTGTCCAGAACACTTCAGCAAGTGCCGGCAAAGTTAGGGAAAAACTGGATGAAATAAATCACTATTTACACTATCTGCCAAATGTAAAACTGAAAACTCAACCGTTCGGAGTATGGCTCCAGATTGGCTTGATCCGCCTATGCCCCAAAATAGTGGCGATCAGTCTGTGAGTGCTCTATAATAAAAAACGTGACGCTTAGCACCAGACTCTAACTACCGCCCCTGAAACTCTTCATCATCTGTATAAAGGGATTCCTTAGTTTTTGAGAAAAAATTTGCCCCCTCATGTCGGTTGACCCGCTGCTTCTTAAGCAGTTTGATCTTTTCAAGTCGCTTCCCGATGATATTGTTCGTCCGCTCAGTCAGTATGCACAACTGGTAGAGGTGCCTCGACGCAAGGTTGTCATGGAGAAAAATCAACACGCTCACTCTCTTGGCTTATTGCTGGATGGACGACTGCAGGGAGTTGATATTACTCTCGACGGCCGGGAAGCGGGGCTTTATTTTGTGGAGCCGAGCGATTTTTTTGGCGAACTTGCCGTTGTGGATCAATTGCCTACTCATGAATTTGTGGTTTCTTTGACGCCGTCGCGTTTCGTTACCGTACCCGCCAAAATCATTGTGCAGCTTATTAACGAGATCCCGCAGGTGGCCGCCATTATCAATGCCCGACTGGCTCGACGCTTACGCGAAACGCTCGTGCAACGAACCCTGCTAACCATGCCCTCCCCGCTGCAACGCGTCTGCGCACAACTGATTCAATTAACCATAAAAACCCCCTCAGGCGAGCAAGTCATTACACTCGCTCCAACTCATCAGGAGATTGCAATCATGATCAACGTTACACGAGAAACCGTAACGCGTGTCTTTCAAAAATTACAAACAAACGGCGTTATTGTGCGTAACGGCAACGCCTTGCAGATCAATAATATTCAGTACTTGAACCATATTGCAAGCGGAGAGCAAGACGAATAAGTTGGCTTGTCCGCATTGAAATATTGTCTTATTTTCCAGTGAACCGTCCGGTAGCCCTAGCCTGGATGATCAGTAAAAACACTTATCGCGCAGATAATTTATATCTGCGATAATGATTTTTTAATATTTGCGTATCTCCCTGATTTTATTTTGAACTCGACAATGCCCCGCTTTTTAAACCTATTTCTCAGCTTGCAAAGAAATTACCCCCTAATCCTGCAAATGGTCAAACGTGAAGTTATCGGTCGTTACCGCGGCTCATTTCTGGGCTTGCTATGGTCGTTCGTTAATCCGGTTCTGATGCTTATAATTTACACCTTCGTGTTCGGTTTTGTATTTAAAGCCCGATGGGGACAAGGCAACACCGACAAATACGAGTTTGCCCTCGTGCTATTTACCGGCCTGATCGTATTTAACCTGTTTTCCGAATGCATTTCTCGCGCGCCGGGACTGATTCTGGCCAATGTTAACTACGTCAAAAAGGTTATTTTCCCTCTGGAAATATTGCCTTGGATAGCGCTGGGCTCCGCCCTTTTTCATGCCGGCATCAGCATACTCGTTTTGCTGATTTTTTTGACCGTGCTCGGCCATGATTTTTTCTGGACGATGCTGTGGCTGCCGGTCGTGTTGCTGCCGTTTTTATTACTGATTATGGGCTTATCGTGGATACTGGCGTCCATCGGGGTTTTTATCCGTGATGTCGGTCAGATTGTCGGCATGACGCTCACCGTAATAATGTTCATGAGCCCCATTTTTTACCCTTTGAGTTCCCTGCCGGTAGCGGTAAGCCAATACCTGTTCATGAACCCGCTCACTTTAATTGTTGAACAGGTTCGTAATATTTTAGTGTGGGGACTTCAACCGAATTGGAGCTATCTGGCCATTTACAGCATCATTTCCATCGCTGTCGCCTGGTTAGGGCTATTCTGGTTTGAAAAAACAAAAAAGGGTTTTGCCGATGTTCTTTAATTCCATTCCTTGGAATATGTCTATATCCTGCATGGGTACGGATAGAAGATGTCCTTGCCGATGCCACAATGCAGTCTTCGCTCGGCGGAGAGCTAAACAATGAGACTCTCTCGACAATCGCAGCAAATTGTTCGAGATACCGTTCGAGAAATTTTTGGCCTTGATGCTAATGTAAAACTTTTCGGATCAAGGATAAATGATGATGCACGGGGCGGCGATATCGATCTGCTCGTTGAGCTGCCGTCGACTACGACTGAGATTGAACGTAAAACCATGCAGCTTACCGCCAGGCTCCAATTACGTATCGGCGACCAGCCTATTGATGTGCTTGTGCTTGACCCTTCAACGCCAAGGCAATCGATACACGAACAAGCCTCCATGACTGGAATAAGATTATGAGTTCAATCTTGGAATTGCCGACACTGCGCTTTCTGCATACGCTGGATACAGTGGCAAAAGAAGGCAAGCATCTGTCCTATAGTTGGGGCAGCCTGTCCAACCAAACGCTTGATGTGGAGTGGGTAATCAGCCTTGAGCAAAATCCCGGTTGTGCAGAGCAACTGGAAGCCTTCGTATCCCGATTTGGCAGAATGCAAGATACGATGGCGGATAAATTATTTCCACGTTGGCTGCTTGCGCTCGCTGAAACACCCGGCAGTCAAATCGAAACACTCAATCGCGCTGAGCGACTAGGCGTGCTAACCAGCACGGAGCAATGGCTTGAAGCGCGCAATCTTCGCAACCGCTTGGTGCATGAATACATGACCGACGCTGAAAAATTTATCGAGGACTTGGCGTTGGCAAAAGAATACAGCTTGATGCTGATAGAAACCTTCAATCGTTTACGTCAGGATGCAATAACACGAATGGGACATAATAGAGACAGCCTACCGGAAGAATTGACCCTCCCAAATCAGGTTGAAGGCCGATAACATGAAACCAATTGAATTGCCGCAAGAGGCGGTATCAGCACATACGAATGCTGTCGCCATCAGCATCAAAAATCTAAGCAAGTGTTATCAGCTTTACGCTCAACCGCAGGATCGTCTAAAGCAGTTTTTCCGGCGAGGACATCACCAATATTACCGTGAATTTTGGGCATTGCGCGATGTCAGCTTCGATATCATGCCCGGCGAGGTTCTGGGCATTGTCGGGCGTAATGGCGCGGGCAAATCCACCCTGCTGCAATTACTTTGCAGCACCCTGAATCCCTCCTCCGGCAGCATCGATGTACATGGCCGCATCTCCGCCTTGCTGGAATTAGGATCGGGATTCAACCCGGAATTTTCGGGGCGAGAGAACGTATATCTATACGCTTCTATTCTGGGGCTGTCCAAGCAGGAAATTGGCGAACGATTCGAGGAAATTGTGGATTTTTCCGGTATCCGCGATTTTATCGACCAACCGGTCAAAACCTATTCCAGCGGCATGTATGTGCGCCTGGCTTTCTCTGTGGCGACCAGCGTCGACCCCGATATTCTCGTGGTGGACGAGGCCTTGTCGGTAGGGGATGGCGAGTTCGCCCGCAAATCCTTCGAGCGCATTCGCGGCATGAAGGAAGCCGGCAAGACTATTTTATTCTGCTCTCATTCGTTGTATCAAATGGAAGCTTTTTGCGATCGGGTGTTGTGGTTAGAGCATGGCGAACTTATGCTGCTGGGCGAACCGCAGGAAGTAGTGCGGCGCTACAGCGACTTTCTGCTCGGCAATATCGGCGAGGTGAAAGCCGAGTCCGCCGCGCCGATAACAGCCTGTCCTCCTTCGCCGCAAGGCCACGCCCGCCTCAGTCATGTCGAAGTCAGCTTGGATGGCACAGCGGGTCGAATGTTGCATGGGCGTCCGGGCGAAAACGATCTGTCTATCCGCCTGCAATTCGAATCCGATCCTGAACTGCCGGCACCTACCGTAGGCGCGACCATTGATTACGGCACGCTGGTGGCCGTAACCTGCGCAGTCAGCTGCTTTGAAAATATTGTCATCGAACGCGACGAACGCGGAAGAGGCGAAGTAACCCTCGAATTTCCCAACTTGCCATTGCGCAAGGGGGAATACCATGTGGCTGTTTACCTGGCCAGCGAGGACGCCATTCATATTTACGACAGCGCGCAGGGCGTAGCTACCATTAAAATCGAGGATGCTCTGCCTTCGCCGGGATTAGTGAAACTAGCCTGCCATTGGCATTCCTCAGCGGGCCACCACGCGCCATCCACGTCTATCTTGCCTCCGAAGGATACTGAGTGGCAATTGGCCAGGTTATTTACCGGGCGTCAATTTTGGGTTGACCGTGCCGACAGCTTGGAAATAGCTAAAACCGGCATTTTCGAACCGATCGAAACGGCATTGTCGCAAGCTCTTATACGGCCCGGAGATCGAGTGCTCGATATCGGCGCTAACATGGGCTATTACACCGCTCTGTTTGCAAATTGGGTTGGACCGTCGGGCATTGTCAATGCGATTGAGCCTGATCCGGATAATTTCGCCTTATTGGATGCCAATACCCAGGATTTCCAGAAGACAGAGCGCGTTCGTTTGCATGCGCTGGCGCTTAGTGAGGCTGCCGGCACCGCTAAACTTTTTCGCAGCAAAGACAATGTTGGAATGCATCGGCTCTATGACTCTATATGCTGCGATGGGTCTTTCATGGAGGTAACTGTTTGTTGCGGCGACGACCTTGCCCTGGCCCCTCTCGATTTCATCAAGATCGACATCGAAGGCTACGAAGCATTCGCCTTGCGTGGATTAAGCAACACTTTGGACAATAGTCCGAACGTAAAAATTTTATGTGAATTCTCCCCTCTTTCCATGATGGAAGCCGGCGTCCAACCCATTAAATGGCTGGAATGGATTGAAGACCGTGGTTTTACCGTCGTCGCCTATAACGGCACGAAGTGGTTGCCAGTCCTGCATGATAGCCTAAAGCAAGCGTTGAACTGCTTAACCGAACTTGATTTTATTGGGCTATCGTCGAAATTAAGAAAACAGAATAATGCCTCGATCGCCGATGCCGCCATACAGGCAGCGGCAGCTTGCGGCTACCCCCGTCCGATCCTTGAAAACCTGCTATTGGTGAAGCAACCGACATTACAGATACTCACTGATAGCGGCATTGTATTCGGTTTGAGCAAGTAATGCGGCGAGGATAAACCATGGCGTCTTATAAAGACTTTACATTCCCATTGAATGCCTACTCCCATATTCTCTGCAAGGACTACGGCGATTTCGAATATCTGCACTACGGACTGTTCGAACAAGACAACCCAAACATCAAAAAGGCGCAACAGCGCGCAACCGATCTTCTTTTCTCGCACTTGCCGCCTTGTCCATGCAGAATTCTTGAGGTCGGCATTGGCTTAGGCACGACGCTCTCCAACTTGGTAAAAGCGGGTTATGACGCGACTGGAATCACGCCTGATGCAAACCAAATCCGCTACGCACAAAATCACCATGGAGAAAGCCTATCCATCTTCTGCGAAAAGTTGGAGGACTTTGCCGATGCGCAAAAATTCGACCTGATTATTTTCCAGGAAAGCGCTCAATACATCGATACGGCAACCCTATTCGGAAAAGCTTCAAACTTACTGCGCGACAACGGCCAAATCATCATTATGGATGAGGTATCGCTATGCAAATCCTCACCTTCGGAGCCGGGGCTACCCTTGATTGATGATTACCTATCCCTGGGCGACACATGGGGTTTCGATACCATCAAACAACTTGACCTAAGCAGTCAGGCCGCGCCGACCAATGCCTATATATTGGATGCTGTTACACGGTATCGCGAAGACTTGGTCCATGAGCTCGATTTGCCGATCGAAGAAATTGACGGCCTGATCCATGCCGTCCAAAATCATCTAAGTAAATACAATGATGGGCGTTACGGATACGGCTTTTTGCAGCTCAAGAAAAAAGCGCCCGAACAGCGCACTTGGGTAACGGAATGGGCGCATTCCGAAAATGAAACCGAGCTATTAAGCTTATTCCGGGCGGCTTTCGGACATGAAATGCTTCCGGCGTTCTGGCGTTGGAAATACCAAGGCTTGGACACCCTGGGCGCGTTAGTGCGGCGCGATGATCAGGCCGTCGCTTTTTACGGCGGATTGCCGCGTGCTGTGCAATTATTCGGCGTCTCGGCAACCGCGGTGCAGATCGGCGACGTGATGGTTCATCCGCAGGAACGCGGAGTCCTGACGCGTAAAGGTCCTTTTTTCCTGGCGGCCGCAAAGTTTTCGGAGCGCTTTGTCGGACATGGCAAGGCATTTTCCCTGGCCTTCGGATTCCCCTCGGAAAGGGCATGCCGCCTGGGCACTCGCTTGGGCCTTTACGAGCAAGTCGGAGAAATCATGCGCGTCTCTTGGCCGGCTCTGCAAGCCCGCCCGAGCTTAAAGGTGCGCACCCGTATCCTGAAGCCCGATCAGCATACGATAGTTGACCGATTATGGAAGCAAATGGCTGAAGCCCTGCACGATCAAGTCGTCGGAGTCCGCGATTGGAACTACTTACAGCGCCGCTATCTCAGCCATCCAACTTTAAATTATCAAGTGTTTCTGGTTTCTTCGCGTTGGACAGGCAGCCCCGTCGGCATTTTCGTAGTCCGTATACTGGAGGACAGCGTGGAGCTTTTGGACCTCATTGCGCCGCCAAAACATATGCCCATATTGGTCCACAATGTCCGTCGCCTGACTTGGAATCTGGACAAACCGCTGGCATATGCCTGGATCACCGCGCAGCATGCGCCCTTGTTGGCCGGTGAAACCGGCGAGATAACATCGACTGACATTCCTCTGCCTAATATTTGTTGGATGCCGGGCATTCCTGCTAGCGAATTGCAAGATCGCTGGTGGTTGATGGGCGGAGACACAGACTTTCGCTAACAACAAACATCCGGCTATATTCGCGCCAATAACCTTTTTACTACGATTTAAAGGTAATCAAAAAACCAAGCAGGATTCCTGACAGCACGATTAACTCAAGGATTTTAAATAATGCGGATTCTCATGGTCACCCGTGAAACATTTGCCGATAAGCGCTACGGACTCGGCCAAAGCCTCGCCCCGTTAATTACCGAGTTTAAGCGTAGGGGTGTTGATGCGGATTATATTTGCCAGGCGGATTTGAGCGCTCGGGCCTTGCTATGGCAAGACAAATTACAGCGGTTAGCGCACAGACTATTTGGCAAGCTTCGTTCCCGGACTGACTTTGGCACCCTGTTTTGCGTTTTTTTAGAGCGTTTTAACATGGGTAGACTTGCCGCTAAAGCGTGTTCGAAACAACATTACACTCACGTTCATTGCCACGATCCTATTATAGCCGCAGGCTATCGGTTTTTTTCGTTGCTGGCATCATCTCCCAAAGCCAGATGGGGCGTAACCGAACATGGATTCGGCAGTTACAGTCAAGCTATCTATGCCGACGGCGTACGTTTGAGCCCATACGTCTTGTCATTGCTATGCAAGTGGGAGGCTCGGATATTAGCTAGCGCGGCTTGGGTTGTGGCACCCAGTCATAGTGCCGTTTCTCAGTTAGCGGAGGATCTCAAGTGCCAATCGATACCCAATACTTGGCATGCGGTTTATCATGCCCGTCCAAATCTCAATTGCTATCAAAAACAAATAGCGCGCCAGCAACTTGGCTGGAGCCATGAGCTTTTCTACATCCTTAGCGTAGGCCGGATAGCCCCCGTCAAGCAGCTCCCGCTACTAATTGAAGCCTGCGCCGCAGCAGCCAACACCGAATCAATTCAATTAGTTATTCTGGGCGAAGGCGAGCAAGAGCCATTGCAAAAACTTGGCAAGCAGCTGCGGCTAAAAAGAGACATTCAATTTGCATGCACAGATGACGTCGGCTTGTATTTAAGCGCTACGGATTTATATGTCAGCACTTCGGCATCGGAATCGTTCGGCCTGGCCAATCTGGAAGCGATGACGGCCGGCGCTGCGATACTTTGTACGGCGGTAGGGGCGGTACCTGAAATTGTTGACGCCGGGGGCGTACTGGTCGCTGCCAATCTCGATGCCATTACAGGCGCACTCCGACACTTAATTAATGATAAGAATGCAAGGCAAGCTATTGCCGAACGCGGCCTGCAAAGAGCTCAATCGTGGCCTGACATCAAAACCGTCGCTGACCAATATGAAAAAATTTATCAATAACTGGCGGCAAGCCGGAATAGCTCAGCTGAGGCCGTGTCCATTACCCAAACCCTTAACGCTGATCGAGCACGGCAAGGTGCTGGTTTTCGCTCCTCATCCTGATGATGAAACCCTGGGTTGCGGCGCCACTTTGGCACTGCTTCGACAAAATAACTGTACCGTTAAAATAGTTTTTGTGACTGACGGCGGCGGTGCCGGCAGTTTACCGGAAGGTTCGATAGCTATTCGTCAGCAAGAAGCGATAGCTGCCTTAACCGCCTTGGGCATACAGGAGTGGCTATTCCTGAACGAACCGGATGGCAGTTTTCGCAATCATCCCAAGTTTGAACAGCAAGCGCTTGAAATTATGCAGCAATTTCAACCTGATTGGCTGTTTTTGCCGTCTGTGCTTGATTACCACCGCGATCACGTTGCCATAGGCCAATCGATTTTCAATCTCTGGCAACTGCACAAAACCGCTAAGCGTCTATTTTTTTACGAAATATGGAGTCCGGTGCCCGCCACCCATGTCGTTGACATCAGTAGCGTTATTCGCCTTAAACAGCAAGCCATTAACCATTACCAGCTACCGCTGGCACATTGTGATTATCTTTCCGCCAGCATGGGACTTTCCCGCTATCGCGGCCTGTACTTGCCAAACCAAGGCCGCGAACAATACGCCGAGGCCTTTATAGAAGCCGAAAATAATAAGTACTTGGGTGGTATAATTACAAGCATGCTTAATATGCGATTTCGCTTGGAAAAACTTCTATTCGACTAACTCGAATCGTATTATGCCTCTACCCTGTTATCCAATCTCAATAACGCTGAAATATGACACAAGCTGATTTCCCTAACAACGACAGCCAGGCATCACCACTTGTTAGCCTAATCGTTCGAACGATAAACCGTCCAAATTTTTTACAAGAAGCCTTGCAATCGATTTGCATGCAGACTTATCCCAATATAGAGATAGTCGTTATCAATGATGGAGGTGAAGATGTCAGCGCTGTCGTGAATGATTTTGCCCGGCAAGTGTCTGCGCTGCAATTAATTCAATTACCTCAAAATAGAGGTCGTAGTGGTGCGGCAAATCAGGGGTTATCGGCAGCTAAAGGTGAGTTTATCGGTTTTTTAGACGATGATGACACGCTCGATCCCGATCATATCGCCGACCTGGTCCAGGCGCTACATCAGCATCCGCAAGCCACAGTAGTTTATGGCGGCGTTCGGGTGGAAGATGATAAGGGGAACGTGGATGGGTATTTTAACCTCCCTTTCGATCGCAACAGATTATTGGCCTCCAACTTTATACCCATCCATGCGCTGCTGTTTTCCCACAGCCTAATCGGAGAAGGCGGCGCGCGTTTCGACGAGAATATGGACGTTTATGAGGATTGGGATTTCTGGCTCCAACTTTCACTCCGTACATCGTTCCTGCATGTGGACAAGATTAGTGCGGTCTACCGGGCGCGGGGGGATTCCGGCGTGGGCCTGATAGCAAACGAAGATATGCAGCGACAAGGCCGTGAGCAGTTGTTCGATAAATGGCGGCTACTTTGGACAGGCAGAGAGATAAACTGCCTTGCCGAATATGCACTCACTCAGGAACGGACACTGGCAGAACGCGACGAACAAGTCGCCAACCTCAATCAAGCCGTGGCCGAACGCGACGGACAAATCGCCAACCTCAATCAAGCCGTGGCCGAACGCGACGACCATATCGCCAATCTCAACCACATTGTGGCCGAACGCGACGGACAAATCGCCAACCTCAACCAAGCCGCAGCCGACCGCGACAGCCATATCGCCAATCTCAACCACATTGTGGACGAACGCGTCAGTCAGATCGCCAACCTCAATCAAGCCGTAGTCGAACGTGACGACCTGATCGCCAGCCTCGCTCAGGCTTTAAAGGAGCGGGAATGCGAAATACGGCAAATTTTGGCCTCAACGAGTTGGCGATTAACTAATCCATTAAGAGCCTCAAAAAAATTCTTTACCACCAAGCACACTAAGAAGTGAGAGAACGTTGAAGACAACAAAAAAGTGGCGAGTACTACTCTTAGACACTAAAAAAAATAACCCGAATCATTATATCTGCCTCTCAATCAAGGAAGCATTCGAGGCTCACCCACAAACTGAAATAATTGTAAATGCCGACTACGGCAATGCCATTACTCGAGCCCTTGCCAACAATTGCAACCTTTTCGTCGCTTTTGACGGCGAAGAGATTGAGCGCGGCATTTGCGCTCGCCTCGCTTCGGTGTGTGGCGCCAGCGTGCTCTGGGTCACTGAAGATCCCTATGAGAACAGCATTAATAAAGTGAACGCGGATCTTTTTGATCTCGTCTTTACAAATAACAGTAGCAGCGTCGACGCATACGGACAAAAAGGCCGCCATCTCCCTTTTGCCGCGAGCCCCTCTATACATTTCCACGAAATTCGCTCCGAACAGGACGACGGTTTCCTGTATGACCTTTTTTTTGTGGGTACCGCATGGCCAAACCGGGTAGAGTTTATTAAGCGTCTTCAGTCCAGTTTAGTTGGGTTAAAGGTAAAGCTTGCATTGCCATACAATCCGCATATACCGGCGCCGAACCTTAATATGGCATCCAGCGCTTACCTATGGCAGACGCCCAATTCCGAGTTTGCCAAGTTTGCAAATCGAAGCCGGGTAACCTTGACATTGCATCGTGACTTTTCGGCGTCTGGAAATATATCGGCGGCACAGACGCCGGGCCCGCGTCTTTTCGAGGTCGCGCTGGCAGGCGGTTTTCAATTAATCGATATGTCATTGCCGGAGGTAAGCCGGTACCTTGATGAAGATACGGAATTTGCCGGCTTTGCTACGCCCGAGGAATGCATTGAAAAACTTAAATTCTTTTTGTCGAATCCGGATCAGCGAATAGCTATCGCCAGGGCCGCGCAAGAACATGCATTAAATGCCCATTTGTATTCTCATCGAATAGATACCCTTTATTCGGAAATAGCTAATCTTGATAAACCGGAACGCGCCCCTGTTCATAACCAACAACGCCCAAAGGTTTTGTTTGTTACGCACAATATATTGAATGTTCAACCTTATGGCGGCGTAGAAGTCTATCAACAGGAAGTTATAAAATCACTCAAAGAGCGCTTCAGATTTTTTATTTATTCTGTCGACCGTACCGTGCTGCCGCTCGGTAAAAGATATACCTTGTATGACGAAGATATGGCCGTTATCCAGTCTCACCATTTCGATAATGATATTGACGACACCGTACTTTCATGTCCAAACCGGGAGCGCAAATTTTCGGAAATCTTGTCATTACTGGAAATCGACCTTGTTCATTTTCAGCACTTAATCGGGCACACGCCTTCACTGCCTTTTATTTCAAAAGCATTAGGCATACCCAGCGTCGCCAGCCTGCACGATTATTATGCAATCTGTCGTCATTTCAACTTAATCGGGTATCAAGGCCGCTATTGCAATATAGCCGCCTTAACGCCAGTGAGCTGCGATATTTGCTTAAATGCCATGGACAATGCCGCAGCAGGAAGTCAGGAGGTTCGTCGCGCGTTCTTTGGCCGCGCTCTTGAACAAGTCGATGTGCTCCACGCAAACACGGATAACGTTGCCGCGCTTTTCAAAGCCATGTTTCCGAACCTGCGTTTGAGTAACCGACTCCAAATTTACGGCATTCCAATGCCAATGGATGGTCCCTCTGAGCCAATAAAAAAGCAGGCGCGCTCATCAGATCCGCTTCATGTCGCGATCATCGGTAATTTTACTAAAAATAAAGGCGCTGACGGACTTATCCATGCATTAAATCAAATGCGCGACGCCCGAATACGATTTCACATATTCGGTACGGTTACCGAACCTTATGCTACGCTTTTGGGGCATCTTATACTGCCCAATGTTGAAGTCCACGGCGAATTCCGCGCCGGTTCAATCGTAGAACGATTGCAAACAATGTCCCTCTCGCTGCACCTTTCAATCTGGCCCGAAACGTATTGCATTACCTTATCGGAGGCTTGGCGGGCCGGTTTGGTGCCCATCGTATCCGATGTCGGCGCGCTCGGCGAACGCGTCACTCACAACGTAAACGGCTTCAAGGTTCCCATAGGCGAGCCTGGCGCGGTCGTCGACATCCTAAGACAGCTCATTGCGCAGCCGGATCGAATTGAAACAATGCGCTCACAAATCACGCCTGATCTATTTGCTTCAAATGAAGGGCATATGACTTGGCTGGAAGGCGTGTACGACAAATTGTTGCAGGATTTTTGTTTGGTGAATTCATCTACCGAAAAACATCTTTCCGGCTCCGGAATATCTTTATCCGACTGCGGCATCGTCTTAAACCGGAACACCTGGTTTAAACATAACAATGATCAGCAAGCGCAGACTGTGATTAGCAACAGGCCTCAGAAATTGGAATCCTTGCTCAACAAACTGCTTCTATACAACAGAAATTACGGCACTAAGAAAACAGCGCTACGCGTAATGTATGGGATAAAAATAGCTGTCTATAAAGCAGCAAGGAAAAAAGTATTATGAGTATTTCTCATGTGCTGATTACGGGCGCATCTCCCGATCAAACCAATCGCAATACTGTACTGAGAAATTATGTTGCAGAAGGGTTTCAACAACTACTGGGCATGGACAACGTTGTCCATTGCCCATTGGAACAGGCCGCCAGAATAACGGAAGAAAACAGGCCGGACTTGGTCGTCTGTTTCGGATCATGCATGCCTGACGATGCGGATTATTTTGCATTGCGGTATGCATGCGATAAAAGCGATGCTGTGCTTGCTTTTTGGCTGCATGACGATCCATACGAATTTGATTACAACACCAAGGTTTGCACTATAGCCGATTATATTTTCTCGAATGATAAATGGGCCTCGCTACATTACGATCACCAGCGCGTTTTCCACTTGCCTCTTGCCGCGAGCAAGACCGCACACTGGAGACCGTTAACCGAGGTTAAAGATATAGACATCTTTTTCTGCGGCGTCGCTTTTCCGAACCGCGTGAGATTGGTAAGCGACCTTAAGCTTGTTTTGGCTAAATTCAAAACCACAATACGGGGGGATCAATGGCCCGAGAACACGCTTTCATTTGCTAAAAACGTAAGGCTATCCAACGATGAGCTTGGCGACTTTTACGCGCGATCCAAGCTTACACTGAATATCGGCCGCGACTTTCATTATGCGAATGATCGGTATAAGTTAGTCCCTTCTACCCCCGGCCCGAGGACTTTCGAGGCGGCGATGGCGGGAACGACTCAACTCTACTTTGTCGAAAGCCTGGAAATAGAAGACTATTACCGGCCGAATAAGGAAATTATTCTGTTCAATTCGGCGGCTGAGTTTGAACAGATCATGGCGGAGATAGTTGATGGCCGACTAAACACATCTGACATCCAAGAGGCCGCCCAAGTTAGGACATTGAACGATCACACTTATTTTTCCAGGGCAAAACAAATGCTGAAAATTTTAATGCCACCCGGAGCGTAATGATGTTTATTCCACTTGATTCAGTGCTTTTTGACGCTATCTTTGCGGCGTTACTTACCGCATCGTTGCCATTCATCGGCATTGCGGCGCTCTATGCCTTTGCCGACCGGTTTAATTTTAATCGGCTGGAAATATTCGCTTACGGATCGGGTATCGGTGTTCTGTTTTATGCGGTGATAGGCTTGCTTGTCGGTAATATGCCTTCGCACCAGCAACCCGTTGCTATAGCCCTTCTGCTTGGCGTTAATGCCGTAGCCGCGGTTTATTGGTTGAAGGCCGGGATCTTCTCCCGATTAAAGAGTGACGCCACTCAAGGCGTAACAGCCGCTTGGTCTGCCTGGTTACTTTTGGCGCTGCTTTGCATTGTAATCAGCCATGCCGCTATAAAGTTTCCGGACGACCTATTCGATGGCCCCTATGTCTTCAAGAATCATAATCTGCATGTCAAGGTACAAACGATAACCGGCCATCTGCCTGCGGATAACTATCTGCCTTACTTAGTGGAAGAGTTCTTTTTAAGGGATATTTCCTTTAAGAATGAACACCCTATCTTGCCTGGACAGGAAGTGTCGAATAGGCCGATACTGATGGCGCTCGCGGCCATTCCTTTTCGAGCGGCGCTTGATCCGCCGCCCAGGCAAAACGGACCTTTACCTAAATTCCAATATGTCGGCACTGCATGGCCCGATGTGGGCGCGCTGGGCGAAGATCGATATTTCAGGCAATTTCTTGTTGTCGGTATTGTTTTAAATGCGATGGTTGTACTAGGGGCTGCGTTGCTTTTCAAAAGCTTTGGATTAACCAGAGCGTTTATGTCGGCAGGGCTGATTCTCCTCGTAGTCAATCCTTATTTTATCTCTCAAGTTATATTTACATGGCCCAAGGCATTGGCAGCCTTCTATATTCTTTTAGCAATCCATGCCTTGTCGGTTCGGGGCGGGCCGGCTATGGCAGGACTATTTGCAGGGCTTGCTTATCTGTCTCATCCCTATGCTGTGGTATTTGCCGGAAGTTTTGCCTTTTACCTTGCCTACCAAGCTAAAAAAAATGCACTATCTTTCCGGCAATTAATCCACTATGGCGGGGTACTCTCAGTCGTTGTCGCGCCTTGGTTTATCTGGACAAAAGTCATTTTGAAAATGCCCTCGGATCTCATCGCTCAAAACCTCTTTAACGGAGGTACGCTGGTCGATACAATTTGGGTGCGCATCCCCAATCTATACCTGATTGTCTCTCCAAGGTTCCTGGAAGTATTCCCGTTTAATGGCGACCAGCTATTGCAAGCGTCTCTTGTATGCATTCCCGGCGTAGTTGGGATTTTGTTTTTCGCTCAAGCCTATGCTGGCTGTCAGCAATACTTCGCGGCACATCGCTTCCTTATTCTTTACGGAGTCTTAGTTCCAGGGCTGCTTCTGGTTATGATTTTCAGCACGCCTTCCGTTCCCGCCTTGCATGGTTTTCAAGCAATCTTCCCTATATTAATTTTGCTATCGTTGAAATGGATGCAGAATCGCATTACCGGCAAGACGCTTTCTTTTATAGTGATTATTCAGGTCGCAATCAATATAGCATTGCTCTGCGCGCGCGCCGATACGCTGGGCGTATGTGACACGCGACAACTCGCCGCCGAAGCAGACGCGCATCCTCAAGCGGTTATCGTTTCTAAAATCGACAGCATTGAAAAGCAGAGCATTTAGATGATCACTTCCGCCGCATCTCTAGTTTTCCGCAGTCTCGCGTTGGGCCGCTCGCCAAAATTTGATACGGGCCTGCGAAAATGAAAATAGCATCCAAGTTACAAGGATACGTAGGCATAGCGATAAGCTTGTGCCTGATTTTCCTGGTGGTTAAGCAAGTCGATGTGGTCAGCATTAGTCAACTATTACGGCAGACCAGTGTGTTCTGGCTATTGATCGCCTTAGCATTTTATTGGGCTGAAATACTATTAAGAATACTCAGATGGAAACGGATACTGATTAGTGTGGACGACACCATCCGGTACTCATCAATAAGTAATTCGTTCTGCATTAGTTCCGCCGCAAATAATATATTTCCATTCCGTCTTGGCGACATTTTGCGCGCCCATCTTCTCGGCATTCAAAGAAATATTTCGCGTTTTTCTCTTATGGGGACCATAGTGCTGGAAAAACTGATTGACGTTGCCGCAGTGCTTTTGTTGACTTGCTGGGGAGCATTTGAGGTGTTGAATCGCTTGGGCGCAATATCCAAGATGGGCGGGGCGCTTTTAATAGCCGGAGTGAGTATTTTCATACTAGGCGGGCTGTATTTGTTAACAAAAAATCGATTGCTTTCAAATAAGCTGGCGGTGTTTTTTCATGAAAGATTCGGACATTTTAAAAAGGGATTCAGTATCCTGCTCAAGCCGAAAAATTTATCGTTGGTCATTATAGAAACCCTATTGATATGGACATTTAATACTTTAGCGATATGGTCAATCATTAAATCGCTTGGCGTGTCGCTGTCAGCCTCGGAAGTGCTGCTGCTGGAAGGCATTACCGGCTTGGCTGCCGCCATCCCATCCGCACCGGCGGGCATAGGCACTTTGCAATATGCCTTCCTCTTAACATTTGGAATGTTGCAGCTTGATAAATCAGTTGGCGTGGCTGCTTCGTTGTTGGTGCAAGGCGTTTTGTTAGGCAGCATTACTGTTGTAGGCGTGCTGATTTTCACCTTTGACTCGAAGTCGAGACAGGCACTTAGGCGTATTAGACATGAGTGAAAAACTGATAAAAGAATCAACGTTTATTTCCTTTGATGGTGCGGTGGAGTTATGCGCGAGTCACCAAAGGCCGGATCGCTACAGACACCTTGAAATGGATTTTGGAAGCCGACATCGAATAGCCCGCGGCGGCGGCTACTCTTTTTCGGCAGCCGGTTTCGGCGAAAAAACACTTGTTCAGGAGATGAACAATTTCGATCGTTTTCTCGATTTCGATCCATCGCTTAAGACCGTCAAAGTTGAGGCCGGCATGCCCCTTGGCAAGCTGATGGACTGGGCAATGCAGCGAGGTTTATACTTTCCGGTATTACCCGGTTATCCTGAAATAACAGTCGGGGGATGTGTTGCAGTCGATGCGCACGGTAAGAATCCATGGAAAGACGGAACATTCTCGGACTGGGTGGCAGAAATAAATGTGTTCCACCCTACCCACGGTTATATGCGATTGTCGCCGAACGAAAATGCGGAAACATTCGGACTGACCTGCGGCGGGTTTGGCATGACCGGAATTATTGTCGATGTGACTTTACAACTGGTCGAATTGCCCTCAAACGCGTTTGAAGTGACAAAAATACCCGTAGCCTCGCTTAATGAGGCTATGCAAAAGCTTGCCGAATACAGTGATAAAGCAGATTTCATCTACAGCTGGCATGACGGCACGCGCCGAGGCAAGACTTTTGGCGCCGGGATCGTTTTTATGGGCCGTTGGCTGCAAGGCAATCAAGCCGATATTCGCGTTTCTTTGAAAAAGAAGACGATGACCGCTCGCAGTCGCGCAGGGATGCGGTTTTCACTTTGGAATAACGCTACAGTAACCGCTGCGAACCGCCTTTTTATGGTAATGAATAAATTGAATCCTGTTGAAATTACGGACGTGAACAAAGCGACATTCCCATTCGCTTACAACACGCTATACCACCGTTTCTACGGGCGGAAAGGTTTCTCCGAAATACAGGTGCTTGTGGGTCAGCATGTTGCCGAAACGTTTATTCAGAAGCTGCAAGATTTAATCGACCAACATAATCAGCCTTTAGTGATGATTTCCCTGAAAATGTTCCGCGGCAAGCAGACATCATTAAGCATGTCGGGAGAAGGCTATCTGGTTGCGTTAAATTTCAATCGAAATAGTAGGCTGCCAAGTTTCCTGAAGCTGCTCGATCAATTGGCAATTGAAACGGGAGCGCAATCTAATTTAAGCAAAGACTCAAGAGTTCCAGCGGACGTGGTGTCTCAAACATTGCCTAGCTACGCAAGATTCAAATCCCGATTGCAAGCATTTGATCCTTTACGCATGTATCGATCAGAGTTAAGTACCAGGATAGGCCTCTAATATGTATATAATCGTCGGCGGCTCTTCCGGAGTGGGCAGGGCTATTGCGGAAATATTTGCTTCAAAGGGACACGATCTGGTCCTCGTTTCCAGAGAAGGCCGCGACACCCATGCCGTGGCTTTAGACTTGATGTTGAGATTCGGTATTTCGGCAAAAGCAGTGAAACTTGACCTTGCGGCTTCGCAGCCGGACTTTTCGGAGATACTGGAAGCCGTAGATTCGGCAGGCGCGCATTTTAAGGGGATGCTTGTGCCGGCGGGCACAGTGATCGAGACGGATACCCTGGAAATAGAAAGGTCAGCAATTGATGGACTATTCAGGGTGAACTGCTTGTCGATTTGCAGTCTTGTTAGCGAACTCTTAAAAAGAACGCACAAAGACAGCGTAATATCTCTTGTTGGTTTTGGCAGTATTGCATCCGTACGCGGGCGAGGGTCCAACATGATGTATTCGGCCGCAAAAACGGCCATGCGATTTTATTTTGAAAGTTTACGGCACGCCTGTGTCGATAGAAACGTTGTCGTTCAGTTTTACGTATTGGGATACATGGATACCAATTTGGCCTTCGCGTATAACGTGCCATTGCCTAAAGGCGCTCCTAAGGAACTGGCGCAACGGGTATATCGCGATATTCACAAAGATATTGGCGTGAGTTTTTTTCCTCGTTACTGGCTGATTATAGCGATGATAATCAAGTTAATTCCGTGGCCGATCTATAAATACTTAAAGTTTTAAAATTGAATTGGAGAGTGAATGAACAAGCCGGACATTAGTTTTTTCTTTCCCGTTTATAACGATGAAAGAACGGTACGATTGGTAACTGAAAAAGCCATTAGGCTATTCGATGAAATTGCCAATCAATATGAAGTCGTCATCGTAAATGACGCGTCTCCCGATAAAGCGGGAGAAATTGCCGATCAACTTGAGCGCGAATATCCTCAAGTCAAGGTAGTGCATCATGAAGTAAACAGGGGGTATGGGGCAGCGGTGAAATCCGGCATTGCAAACACAAAATACGATTGGATTTGCATGGTGGATGGCGATGACGAATACGACATTCTCGACCTTAAAAGGATGCTGGCATTGCGTCAGTATTACGGATTGATAATCGCCTTTCGATACAAGAAACTGTATTCGACAAAAAGAATATTTATTTCGCACATTTACAACGCCGTCCTAAGATCGCTGTTCGATACTCGGTTTAGAGACATTTCAACCGGTATAAGGGTGTTTAACCGCTCAATTCTTGAGTATGTCGAATTAAACTCAAACAGCCCGTTTATTGGCGCGGAAATGGCCATCAAAACTATGCTGGGCGGTACGCCGGTAGGAGAGGTCGGGATACAAACATTTCCACGAGAATTTGGCGCAGGCTCGGCTACATCAATGAAAAATATAATTTTCACCATCAGCGATATGTTACGCATGCGTAAAGAAATATTTTCGGATACATACCATTTGCCAGATGGCAGGGATCGGGGTTGATATGGCTATGCAGGGATTAAAAGAGCTGTATGAAATCAGATTTAGCGCAGAGGACAGAGCAAAGAAAGATGCTGTTTGGAAAGTATTGTGCGATTGCTTCTTTAGTCGATACGTCAAGCCGACGGATACGATTCTGGATATTGCCTGTGGATATGGCGAATTTTCTAACCATATCGAAGCGGGGCGAAAAATTGCAATTGACCTGAATCCCGATGCCGGGAAATATCTTAACGATGATGTTGAGCTGTACCTTTCGAGCGCAAGTGCAATGGATAACATTGATTCGTCATCCATCGACGTGTGCTTTAGCAGTAATTTTTTTGAGCATCTTCCCGACAGGCAAACAATGGACGATGTTTTGAACGAGGCATTCCGCGTATTACAGCCTAATGGACGCTATGTAACAATGCAGCCCAACATTCGCTATGAGCCTGGCAGGTACTGGGATTATTACGATCATATTTTGCCGTTAAGTCACTTGTCCTGCAAAGAAGCTTTTGAAAAAGCGGGGTTTATAGTTGAAGAAGTGATTCCCAAATTCGTTCCCTTCTCAACATCCAGCCGTTTGCCGCAATGGCCTATCTTTGTGAAGCTTTATTTAGCATTCCCCCCCATATGGTGGCTCCTTGGCGGACAGTTTGTCATCGTCGCGAGAAAACCGAGTTGAATGTTGACAATTCCAAACGCAGTTCATCAGAAAAATCCAATTGACTAAACGCAATGCATTTGACCCTAAGGTCACAGTAATTATCGTCAATTGGAACGGCGAGCCGTTTCTTGAACGGTGTTTGACCGCGTTGATGAATCAAACGGTCAAGCCGCACGAGATCATTCTGTTGGATAACGCCAGCGCCGATGATTCGGTTGAGATCGCGCGGCGCTTCCCTACGGTGCAACTGATGCTGCGAAGCCGGAACACCGGTTTCGCACGCGGAAACAATCTGGCGATTGAGGCCGCTTCTGCCGAGTCGGAATGGATTGCGTTGCTCAATCCCGATGCGTTCGCCGAACCGCGCTGGCTGGAAGCGCTGTTGGCGGCGACTGAATCTAATCCGGAATTCGATGCATTCGGCAGCCGGCTAGTCAGCGCGGCCGACCCAACGCTGCTGGACGGAGCCGGGGATGCCTACCACCTGAGCGGCTTGGTTTGGCGCATGGGACATGGCAAGCCCGTGTCGGCGACGATGGAGAAGGCGCACGAAATATTTTCGCCCTGTGCGGCGGCTGCTCTTTTTCGCCGTAGCGTCTTGCGCGAAATTGGCGGGTTCGATGAAGACTACTTCTGTTACGTGGAAGATGTGGATCTCGGCTTTCGCTTGCGGCTGGCAGGTTACCGTTGCCTCTATGTGCCTCAGTCTGTGGCGCATCATGTCGGTTCAGGTACGACTGGCGGGCAGCACAGTGATTTCGCCGTATATCATGGGCACCGCAATCTGGTGTGGACATTCGTTAAAGATATGCCGGGGATTTTGTTTTGGATGCTGCTCCCGATTCATTTACTTTTAAATGGTGTCTGCATTGTCTATTTTGCACTGCATGGGCAAGGTAAAGTGATATTAACAGCCAAGTGGGATGCGCTTAAGGGTATTCCGAAAATGTGGCGCAAGCGGCGTGAAATTCAGTCCGATCGGAGTGCCTCGATTACGAATATTTGGGATATTTTGAATACCAAACTTTGGCCGGCGAATAAATATTAACTGATGTTACGCATTGTCCAGGAAAGGCACGAAAAAAACATCCGCTGTAGGTTTCTCGCTGACGGCGTCATACCCGGCATTCATTCACAGACTCCCAAGACAAGCTCCTTACGTCATACACCCAGGTCTGTGGGATGCCGGAACCCAGGCACAGGGAGGTGAAACTTCGTGTTATACAAGTATTTACGGGATTCCGATAGTCCCTGGCCAAGAAGCAGGCCGATAGACAGACCTTCCAGGTTTTTTAAAACCTGGAAGGTCTGCCTGGCAACGTTCTGATGTGATTTAACTATTTTCGTGTTTTTCGTGGACTACGCTTTTTATTATGAGCATGCGTAACATCAGATATTAAGCTTTACGACTAAATCCATTGCCAGTCAGGGAGGGCGCGTCAAGTCAAGAACGCCGGCAGGGCATCCCCGGCTGACCTTGTGCAGGCGAATGGGTGGCTTGACACTGCCTCAGCGCCAAAAAAGTGAATCGATGCTCAAAGGCGTCAATCGACAGGTCAAGCAACCCCATCATTCACCCTGAAACCGTGTTATTTCACATAGCCAATGCGGCATATGCCGCACTTTTCGACTGGCGGTTAATATAATATATATAATATCAATAACTTAGGTAATGGCCTAATTTTTGCTTTATTTTGTGAGCCTATCGAAAAGGCATATTCCAATTTGCCCGCAAAACTATCGCCATGACCAGTCTTACTCTCACTATCAATGATTTGTTTTTGAATCATCGGCAATCGTTAATTCATACCATCTACCGCATCGTCGGCTGTCCGCAAACGGCGGAAGATTTGGCGCACGAGGCTTACTTAAAAATGGTGCATGCTTCGAAAGTCCAGGAAATCAGCTATCCACACCCTTTTCTTTACCAAATTGCCCGTAATTTGGCGTTAGATCATCTCCGCAAGGAAAAGATCCGTCAACAAATCGATAGCCTGCAAAAAAACGATGAAGACAGTAGCGATAGGCTGGAAAGCATTCCTTCAACCGCACCCTCGCCTGAACAGCAAACTGCCGACCGACAGCGGGTTGCACTGATGATTGACGCGCTGAGCGGCTTGTCGGAACGTCGCCGCCAAATTTTGGTGCTACATAAATTTCATCACTGGACATACGAACGCATCGCCCGGCATTACGGCATTTCCCGCAGTGCGGTAGAAAAAAACGTGCATGTCGCTCTTGCCCATTTGCTGGACGCACAGGGCGAATCGCCGCTTTAACCTGTGGATTTGCGTTTTGAGCACGTCTAATAATGATAGAATTTTGCAAAATCATCCAAGCAATGCACCCTATGTCTTTACAGGCCGAACCGAAATCGACTCCTTCCTTAAGCAAAACGCAAGACCAGGCATTGGCGTGGTTTGCACGTTTGCAGGACAGCAAAGTCAGCCAACGCGACCTGGCGGAATTTGCCGATTGGCTGGCGGCGAGTCCTGCTCATCAAACCGCTTACGATAAGGTCGCTCAGTTATGGCAATCGCCGGCGCTGAATGCGGCTTTGAGTCAATACGCGGCGATTCCGCTGCCGCCAAGGCAACAAAGATTACGCCCGCAACGTTGGGCCGCCGCAGCCTGCATAGTCTTGGCAAGCGGCTGGCTGGCGTCGGCCTCGGGTTTTATCGAACGTTGGCAAGCCGACGCGGTAACTGCCACCGGGGAGCAACGCCGCATCGTGCTGTCCGACGGCTCCGCGGTGACATTGAATACCGATACAGTGCTGGCGTTCAACACTACAGCCGAACGGCGCGGGGTAAAAATACTCAGCGGAGAAGCCTATTTTGAAGTGCAGCCCGACAAAACCCGACCGTTTATCGTCGAGACGGAGCAGGGCACGGTGCGAGTGGTCGGCACTCGCTTTAGCGTCAAAACCGGCGATGCCACCCAGGTCGATGTCGAGAGCGGCATTGTCGTCTGCGCCGGGCGGCAGGGCGACAGCCGTCAACTCACCGCAGGACAGCACGTCAGTATCGCCAGTCAAGGGGTTGCCGCAGTCGCCGACATCAACATCGGCCGCGCTTTTGCCTGGCTTAACGGCCGGTTGATTTTTCAAGATCAACCGCTGGCGGAAGTGATCGCCGAACTCGATCGCTACCATCCCGGCGCTATCGTCATTACCGACGCCAAACTCGCTCAAACCCGCGTCACCGGCAACTACAAGCTGGAAGATACCGCCGCCATTATTCGCGCCTTGGCCGGTATTACCGGAGCGCGGACGATCAATCTGTCGCCGTATTTGACCGTGTTGAAAGGCTAAATTTTCATCATCGTTGCTGCATCGCCCAGCACATTAAATTCAGGATCGCTAGTCAGCAACACCGCTTTTTCCTTCATCGCTAAAGCGGCCGCAAAACAATCGGCATATGACATCGGATAATGCGCCTTTAACTTGACCGCCGCCCAGAAAATTTCATTTGAAAACGCCACTGTTTCAATCGGCAGCAAACCGATTTCGGCCTGTTTCCGTTCGGCAACTGTCCAGCCAAAGCCCTTGCCGATGCGATACACCACTTCGCCCAGATTGATTTGATGCATTAAAACCCGACACTCGCCAGCCTGTGCAGCGCCCAGAATTTCCGCAACCTGATCTGCCCCCGGCTCATCTTGAGCAAGCCGCAGCAACGCGCAGGCATCCAACACATAAATCGGTTTAACGGTCTGCATCGCGATTAACCTCAAGTTTGTGCTCTTCTATCAGCTCATTCGCCAAAGAAACATCCTGTTTCAAGGAGCCTCGAAAAGCCGCCAGCGGATCGGCCGGCAATGGATATAGCTCCAGATGGTCGCCGGCATCGCGTATCTCGACAACATGCCCAGGCTTTATGCCTAAGCGTTGGCGAAGTTCCGCCGGAATCACCACTTGCCCTTTGTTTAAAACATTTAATGTTTGCATGTTTAACCTTTTGCGATATGTTGAATTAACTTATAGAGTCTAACTTCTATTTATAAGTAGCACAATCAGCATAAAAAGAATTTTCCTCGCAAGTGTGCGATCTATTTTCTGGTACGTCTCGTTACTTGTGCGCGTACAAACGCGCTAACTAACGACACTATAAAGTAGGAGTATTCATGCATCAGGTTCACCCTAACGCGACATGCACATTGCGCAAACTGACTATCGCCATTGCCTTGGCATTACCCGCATTCGGTTCGCCGCTGTCTGCTCTGGCTGCCGACACAACAGCGCAAAATACCGCGAATCCGCAAAGCCCGGCGCTTAGCTTTAACATTCCCGCCCAGCCCTTGGCGGACGCTCTCAACGCCTTCATCGCCGCCAGCGACTGGCAAGTCGGCTTTCCTGCCGGTATGGCGAAAGATGTGCGCTCCAGCGCCGTCAACGGCAACTACTCCCCGCAGCAGGCTTTACGGCAGTTATTGGTAGGGAGCGGACTAAATTATCGATTGACCGGAACCAATACCGTCACGCTGGAGAAAGCGCCCCAGTCGAAAGCGGATACGACGACCTTGGCAGCGATGACGGTAAAAGGCAAAAGAGCCGCGGACCCCAATGATCCTTACAACACCGATTACCACCGCACCAATGCAAGCACCGCCACCAAAACCGATACGCCGATCATGGAAACGCCGATCGCCATACAAGTGGTGCCCAAGGCGGTCATGCAGGATCAGCAGGCCGTCCAGCTCGGCGACGCGGTCAAAAACGTCAGCGGCGTGTTTCAAGGTTTCACGTTCGGCGGTTATGGCGAGGAATTTATGATCCGCGGCTTCAATACCAATAATGCCAATTACCTGGACGGATTCAGGTGGCCTGTCGGCCGTCTCACTACCGCCAATGCGGAGCGCATTGAAGTGGTCAAGGGCGCGGCGGCTAACCTTTACGGGCGCATCCAGCCCGGCGGCATGATTAATGTGGTGACCAAACGACCGCAGGCCGCCCCTTATTACGCACTGGAACAGCAATTCGGCTCATACGATCTTTACCGAACCACTGCCGATGCCACGGGAGCCGTTAACAAGGACGCTTCGCTGCTGTACCGGCTCAACCTGGAATACCTGAGCAGAAATTCTTTCCGCGATTTTGCCTACACGGATCGCGTGTTTGTGGCGCCTTCGCTGACCTGGAAAGTCAGCGACCGCACTCAACTCGACCTGGATTTCATGTATTCGAATGAAAACACTCTGGAAGATCACGGGGTGGTTGCCAGCCCAGTGACGCGCCGCCCGGTCGATATTCCGATTTCGCGTTTTCTGGGAGAGCCGTCCACGGACAAAGCCAATACCACGTTTTACAACACCGCTCTAACGCTGAACCATGCGTTTTCCGACAACTGGAAGATAAACGCCCGGTTTAATTATCTAAAACGCGAGACGCTGGATCTGCAACACGCCGCTCCGGGCGCCTTGAATTTAACCACCGGCAGTTTAACCAGGAATTTTTTCGGCGGCGATGGCTTGTCCGATTCCTACGGCGGCACCGTGAATGTCAACGGGAAGTTTTCCGCCTGGGGCTTGAGGCACGATGTGTTGGGCGGATGGGATTTTTACAGTTCGGACGGAGATAACGCCTCCTGGCAACAGCGCCCCGTATCCGCAGGCGGCATCATCAACCCCATCAATATCTACAATCCTGTTTATGGGCGGTCCGGCATGAACTTGGCCGCCACGGCAAAGAGCACGTTCCAAACCACGAGTATTTATTGGAACGGCGTTTATTTTCAAGACCAAATCACCTTGTTCGACAAACTGCATGTTCTGGGCGGCGGCCGCTATGACTGGGCCTACCAGGCCAGCGGTTTAGCAACCGGCGCCAATAAATCGCTTGCCGATGCATCGGCTAATCTTAGCGGCGTCGATAACCAGCAATTTAGTCCGCGCGTCGGATTGCTTTACCAACCTTGGGCGTGGCTGTCGCTTTACGGCAATTTCGTCGAGTCGCTGGGCTCTGCTAACACCGCCATAGGTGTCGGCGGCACTGTGCTCGGACCGGAAACCGCCGAACAGTACGAGGCCGGTTTCAAGACCGAGTTTTTCGACAAACGCTTGACCTCCAGCGTGGCCTTCTATCAATTGACCAAACAAAACATGAGTGTTCCGATTATCGGTACGCCCTATTCCCAAGCGATTGGCGAAGCGCGCAGCCAGGGCGTGGAAATGGATATTGCCGGAAGAGTCAGCGATGGTTTGAGCCTGATCGCAACCTATGCTTATACCGATGCCACCATTCTAAAGGGCGCTAATGCCGGTAACCGGCTGTGGAACGTACCCAGAAACGCCGGTAGCTTGTGGGCCAAGTACGACCTTCAACAGGCGGCAGTGCGCGGCTTGAGCGTCGGCGCGGGCGTTTATTTCCAAGGGCAAAGAGAGGGCGATAATGCCAACACTTTTGAATTGCCCGGTTATGGCCGGATCGACGCCTTGGTGAAATACAAGTTACCGCTAGCGAAAGCAAAAACCACCCTGCAATTTAATATTGAGAACTTATTGGATCATCGGTATTACACAGCCACTAGCAATAGCAACACGTTCATAAACCCTGGTTCGCCGCGTACCTTCATGGGCTCGGTTAAGGTGGAGTTTTAACCCGCAATTGGCGGCGTCGGGTTGCCTTTTTTCGCACCCCGGCCTTTTCCTGTCGGCGTCTGCTCTCCAGTTTGATCCAAAATCCAGAAAAGGCGCAACGATTAGAGACGCGATAAACGAAAGACGCGATAAATCGCGTCTCTACGGTTGGCTGAAGCATCTTGCTAATCGGGTAATTTAAAGGTGCGGTTTTTAGGTGTTCAAACGTCTTATTGAGGTGACACTATTTTTTATTGCAACAACGCACAAGCGCTTGAGCTAATTTACAGGAAAAACATGAAACGATTTACGATGGATTTAGCGCACGGTGAGGCGTTAAATGCCGCAGATACCGGACACCAACGCCTGTCATGCTTAAAAAAACGCCGTAAACTTTGGCTAAGCGTACATCTATGGCTGGGTCTGCTGTTGGGATTTTTCCTGACGGTGTTCGGCATCACCGGCAGTATCCTGGTGTTTTACGAAGAAATCGATAATGTCTTAAACGCCGATCTAAGAATTGTACAAGCGCCAAAGCAGGGCGAGACGGCTTACCGTTCTCTTGCCGAAATTCAGGCTGCTGCCGTCGCTGCGATGCCCTCGCAAGCAACATTGGGTTTTGTCGATTATCCGGCCGAGGCTAGGTCTTCGTATAAGTTCGGTTTTGTTATTCCTGCCGCTGTCGCGGACCAAAAAGACATCTGGCAGGTGCATGTCAATCCCTATACCGCGCAAGTGTTGGGCAAACATTTGATCAAGAAGGCCGGTGATATTTTTCCCCGCGCCTTGATTCCGTTTGTTTTTCAGTTGCATTTTGCATTGTTGGCCGGCGAAACGGGCGGGATTATCGTCGGCATCATGGGCGTCATCTTGTTGTTTTCGGTATTGACCGGCCTGATTGTGTGGTGGCCGCTAACGGGGAATTGGCGACGCGTGTTGAGCATTAAACCCCATGCCAGTGCCGAACGCTTTAATCATGACTTGCATCAAGCTTCGGGGTTTTACACCTTCCCGATTTTATTCGTGGTGCTGCTTTCAGGCGTTTACATGAACTTGCCCGACCCGTTTATGGCGCTGGTTAAGCAGCTGTCGCCCGGTACGCAAGGTTTTATGGAGAGTCCGCATTCATTACCTGCTGAGAGCAAAAAGCCGATCGGTTTGGCGCAGGCGTTAAGCATTGTGCAAAGCCGTTATCCTGAGGGACGAATCGATTGGCTGAACAATCCCGATGGCGAAACCGGCGTTTATCGTATCAGCATCAGCGACGTACCCAATCTAAGCCGGTTTTGGTCGGAGCGGCAGGTTACTGTCGATCAATACAACGGCACGATTTTGAAAGTACAGGATCCCGGCACCCGCAACACCGCAGGACAAACCTTTATCGAATGGCAGTGGCCCTTGCACAGCGGCAGGGCCTTCGGTTGGACCGGGCGGATTTTAGTGTTTTTGACCGGCCTGGCTTGTCCGATATTGTTTGTTACCGGCGTGATTCGCTGGCTGCAAAAACGCCGGGCTAAATTACATCGCCGCATAGATTAAGGCGTGCCGCGCACCTTAACGCGGTCGCCAAAACTGCGCGATATGCCACAGTACCTACGGCATATCACGCAATAATCTGAATCGATTGGTTGTATCCGTTTGCCTTAGGCCTTGGCAGTTCAGGCCTTCAGTGCTACTGGCATAAAGCTTGCGTTTAGACTTGATTACAAAAAGCCTAACTGCCTTCTTTAACCCTATGAGCAACGTTGCCGCCATCACCCAACTCATCAAAATCTACGACCAGGAATTGCGTCGTGTGATGTACAAGCGTTGCGGCTGTATCGAGACCGCTGCCGACCTTGTTCAAGAAACCTATCAGCGCATGATGACGGGTAATCTTTGGCAGCAAGCGGAAAATCCCCGCGCCTTGATGCACCGTATCGCCGCCAATTTGGCCACCGATTATGAGCGCCGCCACAAAGTCCGCAATCATTATGTCGATAACGTCGATTTTATCAATGAAGAGCTACAGAGCAGCGACGGCATTGATCCCGAGCAAACGATTGCTGCCCGGCAGCGCTTGGATAAACTGGTCGAGGCGGTCAACCTGCTGCCGCCCAAATGCCGGACGGTGTTTATGTTGCGCAAGTTTGAGGAACTGAGTCATGCCGAAATCGCCGAACGCCTGGATATATCCCGCAACATGGTGGAAAAGCATTTACGCAACGCCATACAGAAGTTACAGCAAACGGATGATCTGTAGCCGGACGAGCTCCTGTTTTTATAGCGTCATGCGTCTTATAATGGCAATGGCTTAAATCTTGGACTCCCTCAGATGAAATCAACATCAACCGCTACCGATAACGCCGCGATCAAAGCCGTCGCCAATGCCTGGTGGGTCAAGCTGGATAGCGATGAGGTCAGCGCCGGGGAACGTATCGAGTTTGCCCGCTGGCTAGACGCCGATCCGCAACATCGGCAGGCGTTCGATGCGATTTGTGCGTTGTGGGGAGAACTGGATGCGCTTAAGCACCGAATCGCCATGCCTGAAATCATTGCGCCCAAAACACCGTTGTTCCATAGGCTATGGGCTGTGCCGACTCTGGCAATGTGCTGCTTGGCGTTGTGGCTGTTCAGCCCGCTGCCGATGCTGTTGCGCGCCGATTTCCATACCGGTTACGGCGAAATGCGCGACATTCGTTTGAGTGACGGTTCCGTCGCGCATCTCAACAGCAACAGCGCGCTGGCGGTGCGCATCGACGGCAACCAACGGCAACTGACTCTGTTACAAGGCGAGGCCTGGTTCGAAGTCAGTCCCGATGCAACCCGGCCTTTTCAGGTGCATGCCGAACACGGCACCGTTACCGCATTGGGCACCGCCTTTAATATCCGCTTGCGCAATAGCCAAGCCGAAGTCAGCGTCACCCAGCACAGCGTTGCAATCGATGTTGAGCAAGCCGAAGGTCATACGCAGCATGCGGTGGTCGGCGAAGGCCGGCAGCTTGTTTACGATGCGCAAGCAGGATTGGGGCCTATTAAAGCTATCGATAGGCAGACGGTGACCGCCTGGCAACGCGGCACGCTGGTGTTTGAAAATCAACCGTTGGGCGAAGTGATGGCCGAACTCAACCGCTACCATCGAGGCTACCTGTTGATTAGCGATGACAGCATTGCCGAGCGGCGCGTCAACGGCGTGTTCCGTACCGATCAGCCGCTGGCGGCGCTTGGCGCGCTGGAAAGCTCCCTGCAATTGCATTCCACTAAAATCAACGATTACTTGATCTTGCTGCATCGTTAACAATTCCGTTTGCTCTGCGCTATTTTGCGATTCGTCATTAAAGCCGATTTGCGTCTATGTAAAAAAACTTCCCTCCCTCACCTCCTGTTTTGCGCAGTCCATGCGTCACATTAACTGTTATTCACAAAACAACAGCATAGAGGGACATTCATGACATTGAGAAGAACAACCGCCTTTGGGAAGCGCCGCCTTACCAACCACGCATCGGCGGCAATACTCGGCGCGGCGATTGCCGTTTGCGTACCCGGCGCCGCGTTAGCCGATAGTCGGCAATACAACATCCCGGCCGGATCGTTGGCGACTACGCTGAACAAGCTGGCGGAAACCGGCGGACTGCAACTGGTCTACGACGCGGCGATTGCCGGAGGCTTGCAAAGTAAAGGCCTGAGCGGCAAATACAGCCCGGAAGCCGCAGTGCAACAGTTACTGGGCAACAGCGGCTTGAGCTACCGGATGACCGGCAATAATACCGTCGTGATTGAAAAATTGCCGTCCTCGTCTAAGCAGGAGCCGACAACATTGCCGAAGATGAATGTTGTCGGCAAGCGGGGGCATGATGCCGATGATCCTGACAGTCAGGCCTATGCCGTACCCAACGCCTTTGCGGCCACCAAAACCGACACGCCGATCATGCAAACGCCGATGAACATTCAAGTGGTAGGGAAAAAACTCATAGACGATCAGCAAGCCATTAACATTGTCGATGCCATCACTAAGAATGTCAGCGGCGTACAGCGCGACCACGGCTCAGGCGATGTTTACGAAAATTTTATTATTCGCGGCTTTCAGAATAATGGCGACACTTATCGCAATGGTTTGCTGCGCAATTTCGGCAATTACGACCCGGCTAACATCGAACAACTTGAAGTCATTAAAGGTCCCGCATCTATGCTGTACGGTCGGGCGCAACCGGGCGGACTGGTCAATTATTCGACTAAAAAAGGCCTGGATACCGCCCAATACTCGGTTCAGCAACAATTCGGTTCTTATGATAAATACCGCACCACTGCCGATGCCACAGGGCCTATCGATAAGAACGGTAAATTACGTTACCGCTTGAACTTTTCTTATCAGGATATTGGCTCGTTTAAACAATTTATCAACAATGAGCGTTACTTTGTTGCGCCTACGCTCAGTTGGCGGCCCAATGATCGCTTTGAAGCCAATCTCGAACTGGAACATAAACACGAGAAAAAAGTAAATGACTGGGGCATTCCGTCTATCGGAACTCGTCCGGCCGCCGTGCCGTTAAGCCGTAGTTACCAGGACGGCGCTAAACCGACCACCCTCGATAATACCTTGGTGGCTTACGACTGGGCATTCAAACTCAACGATGACTGGAAGCTAAAAAACCGGTTTTTATGGGAAAACCAGGATATTCAATATTACGATACCGGCAATGATGGCCTGCAAGCGGATAACCGCACCCTGAATCGCTTTATTATCACAGGACCCGCCAACACCGAAACCTATTCCACCAACCTGGATCTGACAGGAAACTTTAAGCTGCTGGAATCCAGGCACGAAGCGCTTTTTGGCGGGGATTATTACCACAACACCTACGATGCCGCGAATAACCGTTACGGTAATTATGGCGCTGACCGCGCCTTTGACTTACCGACAATCGATATTTTTAATCCCGTTTATAACGTCGTTAATCAGTCAACAGTCGACGCCCAACCTTTCAACTGGAATTACTTGCGTAAAGAAGAAAGGTTCGGCACTTACTTTCAAGACCAAATCACCTTGTTCGATAAGCTGCATATTATGGGCGGCGGCCGTTACGATTGGGTCAGTTACGGCACGGGGGCCGATTTTAATGACAATGGTTCGTTTGCAGTGGCCCAAGCCAATTACAGCGACCAGGAAGACCAAAAATTCAGCCCGCGCGTGGGCGTGCTTTACCAGCCTTGGCGATGGCTGTCGTTGTACAGCAGTTACACGCAATCGTTAGGCTCGGCAAACGGCGGCATCTCATTTTCCGGTCAAAATTTTAAACCGCAAGAAGCAGAACAATACGAAGCGGGCTTTAAGACCGAATTCTTTGACAAAAGACTGGCTACCACCGTGTCTTTCTATCATTTGGATAAAACCAATATGACAACCAATGATCCCGATCATCCCGGCTTCCAGATTACCGCGGGCAAAGCCAGAAGCCGCGGCATAGAAGTGGATATTAAAGGTCAGGTAACCGAACAGTTCAATTTGGTTACGACTTATGCTTTTACCGATGTCCGTTATGTCAAGGCCGATGCGGCGCTGCTAGGTCAGCGTCCTATCAATGTCCCTGAAAACCAGGCCAGTCTATGGGGAACCTATCAATTCACCGAGCGCTTTAAAGCAGGACTCGGCGGCGTATTGGTCGGTAAGCGCAATGGCGATAATTACAGCCCCGTCGATTTGCCCGGCTATGCCACGATGGATGCAATGGCGGCTTATACGGTACCCGTAGGCAAAACACGCCTGACCACCCAAGTGAATCTTAATAACCTGTTGGACAAGGGCTATTACACGGGGGCCGGCTATGGGCGTAACTCGATTAATACCGGCGAGCCGCTCTCGGTTATGGGATCGGTGAGGCTGCAATTTTAGGCGGCCGGGTTACAGTCTTCTTGGCAATCCGCTATTTAAGTGCCTGAATATAAGTTTCCAGCTCTTGTTTAAAGCCGGAGTGCAGGCTTTGCCTGCTTTGCAAGCAGAGCTTGCACTCCAAAATACCCGAAAACTTTAGCTCGATTACTTATGAACGCCAGGGGCGCGGAAGTATTGCAATCGGCAGGCAACCGATCCGACCGCGCCCGTTTGTCGGGTTAACGATAGCTTTTAGGCGATACTGGAACGGCATAACGCTGTTCCGGTATCCAGCCTTATTCCGCCGCCTCAACTCATTTAAATTTTTTTATCTTTTAGGTGAGGATTTCTTGCGCCTGAAACGTCTTATAGTTGAAGCTCGTAATTTGTTGTTTTCCCCTTAAAACCGGCTGTTCAGTTAGACGCTGCAAATTCCGGGCTTCGTTGTCTTCCTCATTTTATGTCAGGCATGACAGACCTTATCCAGGGATGGTTTTTTAGACGTAAGCATGATGATCGAGGACTTGCCGGCAAAGAGAATTTATGACGCTTATTTCACCCTAATTGATAAACGCGAAGACTGATACAAAAACAAACTAACGACATGAGGAAGACGCTGTGAAAACACTCAAACTGGCACAAGAATCGAAGGGGGTAAAGCGCCCTGCAAAGACATCTAAAAATCGAGAGGTTAAGAAGGAGGATGATTTAATCGATTTATTTCCCCTGCCTCGATATTTTCAAGTGCATTTTCAGCATGTTCATGAAAATAGCCACGACCTTCAAGGCGAACTGGTTCAACTGAAAGATTATGTGGCTAAAGTCGATGAAAAACTCGAGCGGTTGATGGCGTTGTTAAGCCGCCCGCCCGAACATGTGCTTTGATAGCAAAACAATTTCCCTATGTATTTATTCAATAGCCATGAAGGCGCTACGTTAACGCCGTTGGACGGCGCGGCCATGCCGACTGCGCAAAAAATGCAAGCGCTGATTCAAGCCTTAACAGGCCAGGAAAAGCCGCGCTCAATGGGTGCTTTGTTATTGGCCTTAGTGCTGTTACTGCATCTATGGGCGGCAATTCGGATGCTGCAACCCGGCGAACCTGTTACTAAGGCGCAACCGATGATCATGGAGGTGTCGCTGGTTTCCGCACCGAGTCAACAGGCGGCAGCTGCGCCGGTTGCGCAGCCTAAACCGGTCGAGCCTAAAAAACCGCCGGAAAAAAAGCCGCTCCCTAAAAAGAAGCCGGTTATCCGCAAGCAAATGGAGCTTCCAAAGCCGCTAGCTATGGCCGATGAAATGCTGCCTGCGCCATCAAAGGTTGAATCTGCGCCGGCTCCGGTAGCCGCTAGCGCTGCCGCCAATACCTCAAGCAAGGCGACGGCAGAGACCGCGCCCTTTACCGAAGCGAATTTCAACGCCAATTACGGCTCCAATCCCAAGCCGAAATACCCAAGCGTCGCCACCAGCCGCGGCTGGGAGGGCACGGTGCGACTGCTGGTAAAAGTATCCGTCGAAGGCGACAGCGAAGAAGTTACCGTGCAACGCAGCAGCGGCTACGACGTGCTCGACGAAGCCGCTATCGAGGCGGTCGAAAAATGGAAATTTATTCCCGCCAAGCGAGGCGACACGCCGGTGTCCAGTTCGGTCGTCGTACCCATTAATTTTGTTTTGAATAACTAAAAAAGGAGACCTTAATGCCCACTCATATTGCGCCGGAAGTCATCATCAACGGTACCTTGTACACACTGCTGGCTTTCTCGGTAGCCACATGGACAGTGATTCTTTTTAAACTCTGGGAATTCACCAATAACGGTTATCGCAACCGCCGTTTTAACGCCGCGTTCTGGGATGCAGCCGATTTAACGCAAGCGGAATCGGTACCCGTAGATACCGCCATCGGTCCGCAGGCCCGCATCGCGCAGCAGGGTTTTGCCTGGCTCAGCGAAAGCCAACACGCTGCCGGTAAACACCTTAGGTATATCGGCGCTCCGGATGAATTGCTGGAACACTCGTTGCAGATACAGATGCAAAAGGAGCAGCACCTGATGGAAAGCGGCCTGACCCTGCTGGCCAGCATCGGCAGCACTTCGCCGTTCGTCGGCCTGTTCGGCACGGTATTGGGCATCATGCATGCGATGCATGAGATTACCGCCAGCGGCTCGACCAGCCTGGACGTCGTCGCAGGCCCGATCGGCGATGCGCTGGTCGCCACCGCAATCGGTATCGCCGTCGCCGTGCCTGCGGTGTTGGCGTACAACTTTTTCCTGCGCCGGGTCAAACAGCAGCGCGCCGGTTTGGAAAATTTCGTCACCAGCTTCCTGCATATTGCCTTAAGTCAGGCCAAGGCATAAACATGGCTTTTAAACCGCAATCCGAAGACGAAGGCGCGATGAGCGATATTAACGTCACGCCGCTGGTCGACGTGATGTTGGTGTTGGTGATTATTTTGCTGGTGACCGCGCCGTTGCTCACCCAGTCGGTGCATGTGACCTTGCCGAAAACCGCTGCGACCACCCCGGACATTAAGGAACAACCGCTACAGCTCGGCGTCGATGCGCAAGGGCTGATAACGCTGAACAAACTGCCGATGGCCGATCTTGCCGGATTGGAAACGGCCTTGAAAGACGAGCTGCTGAAAAACCCCGAGATCGGCCTGCATTTATATGCCGATCAGGACGTCGTTTATGCAAAGGTCGCCGAAGTGATGGCGACCGTTCAGCACGCCGGAATTGCCAAAATAGCCTTTGTGACCGAGGAGCAGTAATTTGCCCGTTCGGGTTTCAATCTGCACCGCCGTATTATTGCTGGCGGTCGGCTGCGCGGCAGCGCCTGAGCGCAATGCCGTCGGCCTGACCCAGCCGCCGCTGGAATGGGCAAGCGGGCAATCGTCCGGCAAACCCATCGCAACGCAATGGTTAAGCGTCTTTGCCGACCCCGCGCTCAGCGCATTAGTGGATGATGCGCTGAACCATAACTACGACCTGAAAGCCGCCGCCGCGCGCGTCGATGCGGCGCGGGAACAAGCGCGTATCGACGGCGCGGCGCGTTGGCCGCAGTTATTTTTTGCACCGGGATACCGGCGCGACGCCTTGCCGAGCGGCGAGACCGGCGCGTTTGAAGCGTTGTTCACCATGAGCTGGGAAATCGATGTCTGGGGACGCATCAAAGCCGCCCAACAAGCGGCCGGGCAGGAAGCCGAAGCCGTAGCCGCCGATTATCGCGGCGCCGGGCTGTCCCTGGCGGCGCGCGCCGCGCAAAGCTATTTTGAGCTGATCGAGGCCAATCTTCAGGCCGAGGTCGCCGAACAATCGATCAAGGATCGCCGCACCATCGTCGAACTGGTACGCGGCCGATTTGCCCGCGGCCTGACGCGCGGCCTGGATTTGCGTCTGGTGCTCACCGATCTGGCCAATGCCGAGGCGCAACTTGCCGGGTCGCGCAATCAAGTGCAAATCGTCACCCGCAGGTTGGAAGTATTGCTGGGCCGCTATCCGGGCAATAGCCTGAAAAACCGTTCAGCCTTGCCGACGCCGCCGACCGCTTTAGCCGCGGGCCTGCCCTCGGAACTGCTGACGCGTCGGCCCGACCTGATCGCCGCATTGTCGAGACTGCAAGCGTCCGATTCCCGTGTGGAGAGCGCGAAGAAAACCCTGTTGCCGCGGATTACCCTGACCGCAGCAGGCGGCACAAGCAGCCCCGCGTTGACAGAGCTGATCGATCCTCGCGCCGTCGCCTGGAATTTAGCCATGGGGCTGGTACAACCCGTTTTTACCGGCGGCCGCCTGAAAGCGGGCATACGCTTGAATGAGGCGTACGCCGAAGAAGCCTTTAATCACTATCAAAGCACCGCGCTGAACGCCTTTCGCGAAGTGGAACAAGCGCTGGCCGCAGAATCTTGGCTAAGGGAACAGGAACAGGCGCTCAAGGAAGCCGTGGAGCAAACCCAAGCCAGCCGCAAGCTCGCGGTCTATTCGTATCGCCAGGGCCTGATCGAAATTCTCACTTTGCTGGACAGCTACCGCAGCACCCTGAATGCCCAAAGCGCGCATCTTTCCGTGCAACGGCAATTGCTCAGTAATCGTATTGATCTTTACCTGGCTTTGGGGGGCGGGATTTGATGACCACCTCGTTCCCACGCGCTGCGCTCGTCGTTATACGCAAGTGTGTTTCAGAGTCGTCATACCGGCATGGATGCCGGTATCCAGCGCCATGGATGGTAACTTGGTGACTCTACAGGTACTTGAGTAACACGAAGCGTCACCTCCCTGTGCCTGGGTTCCGGCATCCCTGCCAGAACGACGGCGTCTCGCAGATACTTGTGTATAACGACGAGCGCTCTGCGCCGCGAGTCACGACCAGCATCTTGCGTATACGGGACGCAGCGCGTGGGAACGAGGGGTAAAGCTTTTTATTCGCACGAAAACACGAAGTTTTATTGCTTCGTGCTCTTCGTGTCTTCGTGGTGAACATTATTTTTTTAGCCCGTTTTAGTTGGATTTACCTGATTATTAATGAGAAAACACTGGATGCTTGAACATAGCCGGTTGAAAATCCTCCTGCCCGTTGCGCTGTTGCTGGTCGGCATCGGCTGCGCCTGGGCCGTTATCGCCACGCGTCCCCAAATGGCCTCGCAAACGCCGAACGCCGAAGTGCCGCTGGTTACCGTCATCCAGGTCGAACCGCAAACGCTGCGGCTCGACGTTCATTCTCAAGGCATCGTCGCGCCGCGCAATGAAATCGATTTGATACCGGAAGTTTCAGGCAAAATCATCCAGCTTCATGCCGATTTCGTCACCGGCGGCTTTTTTACCCGCAACGACGTGTTGGTGTCCATCGACCCGCGCGATTACGACTACGCTATCGCCCAAGCCCAAGCACAAATCGCCGAAGCCAAACGTCAACTGGCGATGGAAGAAGCCCAGGCCGAGCAGGCGCATAATGAATGGCAAGCCTTGGGCGAAGGTACCGCCACATCGTTGGCGATGCGCGAGCCGCAACTGGCCGAAGCGCGCGCCAAACTCAAAGCCGCCGAAGCCGGCCTGCTGCAAGCTCAAATCAAACGCAGTCGCTGCGAATTGCGCGCGCCTTTTAGCGGACGCTTGCAGACCAAATTGGCGGGCCTGGGGCAGACTATCCAAGCCGGCGAAAAGCTCGCCCATCTCTATTCCACCGATCTTGCCGAAATCAGGTTGCCGTTATCGACCGATCAGCTGGCCTATCTCGATTTGCCGCTGGGCGCGGGCGGCAGACAATGCGGCGCGGCCTCCCCGCCCTGTCCTAAGGTGACGCTCAGCGCCGACTTTGCAGGCGGCTTGCAAAGCTGGGAAGGCCGCATCGTGCGCAGCGAAGGAAAGCTGGACGACACCACCGGCGTGCTCTATGCGGTCGCCGAAGTCATCAACCCCTACACGCAAAAAGACGGTCATCCGCCGCTGCTGGCCGGGCTGTTTGTGCAGGCGCTGGTACAGGGCAAAGCGCAGCACAACCTGTTCGTGCTGCCGCAAAATGCAATCGATGCCGCCCAGCAAGTGTTGACGGTCGATAGCGAGCTACGCCTGCGCATCCGCCATGTTGAGGTGCTGCGCAACGAGCCGGATCGTATCCTGGTGAAAGAGGGATTGAACGCGGGCGAGCGGATTGTGACCTCCGGTATCCAGGTGCCGGTTGAAGGCATGAAAGTCAGAGTCGAATAATCGATAAGTAGTTGGGCAAAAGTTTTCTGGCATGTGTGGGAGCGGCTTTAGCCGCGATTGTCGCGGCTAAAGCCGCTCCCACACATGTTAAGAAACTTATGAACACCTATTTACAAGGCATAGTCCACGAAAACCACGAAAACCACGAAAGGCACGAAAAGATGAATGGAAAATCTGAACTCCTTTACCAAACAGCGTATTTCCCCTGTTGCGCTAGTTCCCAAGCTCCAGCTTGGGAATTCAGTGCGGGAAGCTCTCGGCAATTGCTCCCTGCGTTGCTCTATCTCCTGCATCCATGCAGTCGCAGCTTCCCGTCTCGCGAAGCGGGAGCTTCGTTACACAGTAATTCTACGTTTGTTCGTGTTTTTCGTGTCTTTCGTGGACAGTGCGTAACATCCTCTAGCTCATGAGTAGTTCGTCACCCAATCGTCACTCCGATATTCTGGCCTGGTTCGCCTCCAATCCTGTTGCGGCCAATCTGTTGATGATTCTGATCATTATCGGCGGCATCGTCGGTTTTAGAGTGATGGACAAGGAGGTCTTTCCCCGCTTCAGCCCTCGGCAGATCGATATTACGGCCGCGTATCCGGGCGCCGGTCCCCTGGAAATAGAGGAATCGGTGTGCGTCCGTATCGAAGAGGCGATCGTCGATATGCCGGGCGTCAAGCGGCTGGACAGTGCGATTCGCGAAGGCGAATGCACCGTTAGCGTATCGATATTGCCCGATTACGATCAGGAGCAGATCATCAATTCCCTGCGCGGACGCATTCAAAACATTCCCCGGTTGCCGAAAAACCTGGAAAAAATCGACATACAACCGGCCACGCGCAATGGCGATGACGGCGTTATCTGGGTGGCGTTGCACGGCCCTACCGATCCGCTCACCTTGCAGCGTTTCGGCGAGCGCTTTCGCGCCGACCTTGAACAGATTCCCGGCGTGCTTCGGGTGCGCAATTACGGCGAGATTCCTTATGAAATCGTTATCGAGGTCGCCTCCGCCAAACTGAATCAATATCAGCTGTCCTTGCACGATGTCACCGAAGCGGTGCGCCGCGCCTCGCTGGATCAGACCGGCGGGCTGGTAAAAACACCGTCCGGCGAATTGCAGCTTAGGGTGAAAGGAAAAGCGCAGGATGCGGCAAGCATCGGCAATCTGGTGCTGCGCACCCATGCCGACGGCACGCGACTGCGTCTTGGCGAAGTCGCCGTGATCCGCGACGGCCTGGAAGAGCGGCTGTCGGAATGGCATCATAACGGCGAGACCGCCCAAGGCTGGGAAATCCATACCCAATACAGCTCCGTCGAAGTGGCGCGCCGCGTTAAGGACTATGTCGCCGACAGGCAGCCGCAACTGCCGGAAGGTTTGCTGATGACGACCTGGTGGGATGACTCGCAGGCTTACGACGAACGGGTGCGCACGCTGGTGGAAGACGGCCTCGGCGGCTTTGTGCTGGTGTGTCTGGTGTTGACCTTGTTTTTGCGGCTGCGCGTGGCAGTCTGGGCCGGGGTCGGTATTTTCACTTCCGTGCTCGGCGCATTGTGGCTGATGCCGATGCTGGATGTGTCGCTGAACATGCTGTCGCTGTTCGGCTTTCTGCTGGCGATGGGTATTTTGGTCGATGACGCGATCATCATCGGCGAAAGCGTGTATTCGCATCAGCAAGCCGAGCCCGGTCTTGCCGGTGCGATTCGCGGCGTACAGGCGGTGGCCTTGCCGGTCGTATTATCGGTCATGGTGGCGTTGGCGGCGTTTTTGCCGGGGCTGTTTCTGCCCGGATGGGCGGGGCAGATGATGAAGCCGATTTGTCTGGTGATGATTCTGACGCTGGTATTTTCTCTGATTGAGGCGCTGCTGATTTTGCCCTCGCACCTGGCCGCGCCTAATCGCGCCGGAACGGCTTCTTCCGGACTGGAACGTTTGCGGGAAAAGCTTAACCGCGGCCTGGAGCGGTTTGTCGACCGCTGCTACCGCCCGTTTTTACAACGCGCCCTGGACTGGCGTTACCTGACTGTCGCCGGCTTTATCGTATTGCTGCTGCTGTGCGGGGCATGGCTGGACAGCGGGCGGTTGCGCATGTCTTTACAGGCGGATGTGGTCAAGGACAGTTTTTGGGTTTCCCTGAGTTCGCCGCAGGATGCGCCCTACAGCGAAGTGCGCGACCGGGCGCGGCAGGTGGAGCAGGCGTTTTTTAGCTTGCGCGATGAACTGGACGGCGTCGGCGGCGCAAACCGCGATGCCGACAAAGCGAGCATCGTGGTCGGACTGGAAACCATGATTTGGGAGCACGGCGCGGGCTTTTGGACCGAATTTTCAGCGGAGGGGCGGCAACGGATAGTCGTCGAGGATTTTATCAACGAGTGGCGCAAACGCGTCGGCGACTTGGGCCGTACCAAGATCGATTTTCTGTACAAGGAAGGCGATGTGCCTTACGACATCGAATTCGATCTCGGTAGCGCCGATCCCGAGCTGCTGCCCAAAGCGGCCGAGGCGCTTAAAAACACGCTGGCCGGTTATCCGGGCGTTTACGACGTGGTCGATTCCAGCGAAGCGGGCAAGCCTGAAATCCGCTTGACCTTGAAACCGGAAGCGGAACGCTTGGGCTTGCGTCTCGAAGATTTAGCCGAGCAAGTCCGCCACGGCTACTATGGCGACGAAGTGCAGCGGTTGCAGCGCGGGCGTAATGAAGTCAAGGTGATGGTGCGTTATCCGCGCCGGGAACGCCAGTCGCTGGACAGTCTGGCGGCGCTGCCGGTGCAACTGCCGGACGGCCAACACGCGCCGTTAAGCACATTGGCCAAGGTGACCTTAACCCCCGGCGTCGCCAAGCTGATTAGGCAAGATCGCCGCCGGGTGCTGAAGGTGCAGGCGCGGGTCGATTCGCAAAAAGCCGATGTCAACGCCATTTATGCCGGGCTGGAAAGCGGGGCATTGAAAGATTTGCGCTTGAATTACCCCGGTTTGAGCATCAGCATCGGTCAGGATCGCCAGGAGCAACAAGCCATGACCCAGGCGTTAGGACAAAACACCCTGATCTCGCTGCTGGCGATTTATGTGCTGATTGCGGTGCCGTTCCGCTCCTATCTAAAGCCGCTGATTTTCCTGTTGGCGGCGCCGGTCGCCTGGTGCGGCGCGGTCATCGCGCACGGTCTGGCGGGCTTGCCGTTGTCGATGGAATCGTTGGTCGGCATGATTGCGGCCAGCGGCGTGGTGGTCAACGACAGCCTGGTGCTGCTGGATTATATGAAAGAGCATCACGATCCGCGCAAGCCGGTTGCGGAACTGATTTGCGAAGCCTGCACCTCGCGGTTTCGGCCGATCTTTTTGGCCTTTTTGACCAATTTCGCCGGATTCCTGCCGGCGCTGCTGGAAACCAGTCCGCAAGCGCAATTTTTGATTCCGATGACCTTGTCGCTGTCGGCAGGCCTGTTGTCGGGCATGAGCGCGAGCCTGATATTAACGCCGGTTTGTTATGCCATTTTGGGCAAGCAAAAAGACGCCGGGCTACCTGGTTAAGGAATAACGTGCCGAAACATAAATTCATCGTTCCCAAACTCCCGCTCTCGTCTTTATACACAAATGTTCAAGCGCACCTCGTTCCCACGTGCTACGTGGGAATGTAGGGCTGGACGCGCTGCGTCCCGTATACGCGACGTTGCCCGTGACTCGCGGCGCAGCGCGCCTTGACGGCATTCCCACGCGGCGCGTGGGAACGAGAAAAAACTAACAGGCGGGAAACATGTCGATAGGCAGACCTTCCAGGTTTTTAAAACCTGGAAGGTCTCACTGGCAGCGCTCCCGAGCGGGACTGGGGTAAACAAGCCGAACCCCCACTTTAATTGTCGTCACAATTCGGAATTACGATAACATAGCAAATTCTCATAATGCGCTAGTTCCCAAGCTCCTGCTTGGGAATTCAGTACGGGAAGCTCCAGCTTCCCGGCTCGCAAAGCTGGAGCTTTGCTTACTGGGTTCCCAAGCGGGAGCTTGGGAACTAGCGTAAAACGTAAACTCATCGTTGCCAAGCTCTGCGCTCGTTTTTATACACAAGTGTCTGCGGTAGATCGTCATTCCGGTAGTCTCTTACCTGGCGTTAGGCGGGAAACATGTCGATAGGCAGACCTTCCAGGTTTTTAAAACCTGGAAGGTCTAACCGGCAGCGCTTAACAAGCCGAACCCTCCACTTTAATTATCGTCACAATTCGGAATTACGATAACATAGCAAACCCTCATGATTTTCGATTACATCGCTATGTCCGAACGCGACAAGTAGGAGCGGATGTTTGACCTTTTAGATATTAAAAACTTTATTCCTCATGGCTATTGCCTGTCGTGGAGTCCCGTATTGCTTTGGCTGCATGTCGTCTCGGATTTGCTGATCACGGCAGCCTATTATTCCATTCCCCTGATGCTGATCTACTTTATCCGGCGGCGTAAGGATTTTCCCTATGCGCGGCTGGCGGTCATCTTTGCCGGATTTATTGTTGCCTGCGGCACCACCCATTTATTGGCGGCTATCACCATCTGGGTACCCGTATATTGGCTGGACGGCGCGATTAAAGCCGTTACGGCCATTATTTCGAGCGTCACCGCCGTGCTGATGCTAAGCGTTATTCCCCGCGCCTTGTCCGCGCCCAGCGCCGCGCAACTGCAAGCGGAGATAGAGCAAAGAACAATCGCCGAGCAAGCGCTGCTCGTCGCTAACGGCACGCTACAGAAAAATATCGCCCGCACCCAGCTGTTGCTGGATTCGGCGTTAGACGGAATCGTCAGCATGGACGATAACGGCAAGGTAAGAGCCTGGAATGCCCAAGCCGAGCATATTTTCGGTTATTCCAGCGAGCAGGCATTAGGATGGGACATGGCGGAATTAATCGTTCCGCCCGCTTATCGGGAAAAACACCGGCAAGGCTTGGCGCGCTTTATGAAGACAGGCGTATCGAACATTATCGGTACGCGCCTGGAGGTTAGCGGCTTGCGCGCCGATGGGTCGGAATTTCCAATGGAGCTGACGGTCGGCGCGCTGAAACAAAAGGACGGCTATGTTTTTAGCGCCTATATTCGCGATATTAGCGAGCGCAGAATAACCGAAGATGTGTTGCGCCAAAGCCGGAAAGAACTGCAAGAAGCGCAGCGCATCGCCCATATGGGCAGCTGGCAGCTGGACATAGCGACTCATCATGTCGATTGGTCGGAGCAACTTTACCGCATCCTGGGCTTGAACCCGGAATTGCCGGCGCCGGATTTCACCGAGCACCGCCGCTTGTTCACTGCCGAGAGCTGGGAACGCTTGAACGCCGCGATGCTCCGCACACAGGAAACCGGGCTTCCCTACATGCTGGAGCTTGAGATGGTCAGGACGGACGGAACGCAGGGCTGGATGCTGGCGCGCGGGGAGGCGATACGGGATGGCGGCGGCGCTATTGCCGGACTCCGTGGCGTGGCGATGGACATCTCGGAACGCAAGCGGGCCGAGCAGGCGTTAAACCAATTCAAGGCAATGATTGATATATCCCTGGATGGGTTCTGTATAGTCGATTTAGAGGGGAACGTGCTGCAAGTGAATGAGGCTTATGCAAAAATGAGCGGTTATTCGGTTGATGAACTGGAGCATATGCATGCCAGTCAATTGGAAGCGATAGACGAATCGGAGCAAACAAAAGCCCATATGGCGAAAGCGGTTGCGATGGGTTATGAGCAATTCGAAACCCGCCTGCGCCATAAAGACGGGCATACCGTTGTTATTGAAGTATCGGCCACCTACCTGCCTGAGTTCCGGCAATTTTGCGTACTTTGCCGCGACATCACCCAACGCAAGCTGATGGAAGAAGAGCTAAAAGCCAGCGAGGCAAAATTCCGCTCGATTATTGAGGCCTGCCCGGTGCCGATGGCCTTGAATGACGAGCGATTAAACATCACTTTCCTGAATCCGGCATTTGTGCAGACCTTTGGTTACAGCGTAACCGACATTCCCACGCTGGCGGACTGGCGGCAAAACGCCTATCCTGATTCCGATTATCGGCAGCGGGTCGAGACTGCCTGGCAGGCGATACTGGAAAAAGTCGGGCAGGAACAGGTCGGCCAATGCTTGCCTATGGAAGTGGAAATTCACTGCAAGAACAACAGCATTAAAACCGTGTTGGTGAATGCCGCGACGATTCGGCACAGTTATACGGGCGAGCGGTTGGTGATCCTGTACGACATTACCCCGCGCAAACAAATAGAAGCCAAATTCAACGCCATTTTTAATGCCTCGGTGGAGGGCATTATTACCTTTAACATGTCCAATACCATCATATCCGCGAATGCCGCAGTAGAAGCTATTTTCGGCTATAAGCCGGAACAACTGGTGGGCAGCAACATTAACAAACTGGTGCCGTCATCGCCCACAGCAATGCGCGGCGGCGATTTATCCCCGGTAACGACAGAGATCGGTCAAATTCAGGAGGTTGAGGGCATTCGCAAAAACGGTTTTACGGTGCCGCTGGACTTGTCCATAGCGGAATTTTCTATCGATAACGAACACTATTTTACCTATATTGTGCGTGACGTGAGTTTGCGCAAACATCGGGAACAGCAGGACAAGGAGCATCTGGACGAACTCGCCCATGTCACCCGGCTCGGGCTGATGGGCGAAATGGCGTCGGGCATTGCCCATGAAGTCAATCAACCCCTGGCGGCGATTTCCAGTTATACCCAGGTCAGCCTAAACATTCTCAACGCCGACCACCCCGATCTGGTAAAGCTCGCCGAGATTCTGTACAAAACCCAACAGCAGGCCTTAAGAGCGGGACGGATCATTCATCGTATGAGGGCGTTCGTCAAATCTCAAGCGAGACAGTGTTCAAGCACCGACGTTAATAGTTTGCTTCATGAGGCCGTCGGCTTGTGCATTGCCGAATTGAAACAAAACGACATCAAGCTGACATTTGAACTGGATCGTAACCTGCCGCTTATCTCGGTCGATCCGGTGCAAATCGAGCAGGTCATTATCAACCTGATCCGCAATAGCATTGACGCCTTGTTGCTCTTAGGCCCGGAACGGCGACGCCACCTAACCATCCAGAGCCACTTGCTTGCCAATGCCATACGGGTCAGGGTGAAAGACAACGGACCGGGGCTTAACGAAGACCAACAACAAAAGATAGCAATCCCTTTTTACACCACCAAGGCCGACGGCATGGGCATGGGCTTGTCGATCAGCCGTTCGCTGGTCGAAGCCCATGACGGAACCTTGCACTTCAATAGTAAATCCGGAAAAGGCACCACCTTTTATTTCACCCTGCCCATACGGAAAAAAGCCGAGCGCTAACTATTCCGCCCCATAACGGATTAACCACCACGCCTAGATTCAGTCAATCTTATTTGGTCTGCTGATAATTTAACTGTGGGAGCGGCTAAAGCCGCTCCCACATAACCTTCTTCGCTCGACATTATAAACTTGACTGAATACTAGGTATCAGTACTTATTGATTGACAAAGATGTTCTCTCTATCCTAAAGCACAACCATCTACACAAGTACCCGCTGCTTGTCTCTTGAGAGAGAAGGTTGGAATGAGGGTGATGTCAGTGCTTATTTTCCATCCCTCCCAACGTTTTCAATTTTTACAATTGATCGTAGTAAATGTGTAACTTGCAGCGCCAAGGTTTGTTCAGGCGATATTCCCCGCAGCAAGGCGACAGCATTGAATGAGCGGCAACCCCCCAGCATTCAAGAGTTATCGAGGCTTTTTCCAAGGCGGAGAATTATGCCGGATTTCAGCGCATTTCCGGACGTTTTAAAGCGATTGAGCTTATGGCGGGACGCATGAGACTAAGGACGCTTTAAGTCATCCCGACCGGACACTCCCTTTAACATTTCATCCAATACCCAAGCCATGCAAACACTGACTGACCTCCTTTTTAATATTAAAGACCTCATGCCGCACGGCTATTGCCTGTCGTGGAGTCCGGTATTGCTTTGGCTGCATGTCGGATCGGATTTGCTGATCGCGCTCGCCTATTATTCCATTCCGCTGATGCTGGTCTATTTTATCCGGCAGCGTAAAGATTTCCCCTATCCGTGGCTGGCCGCGATGTTTGCCGGATTTATCGTCGCCTGCGGCACCACCCATTTACTGTCGGCGATTACCATATGGATGCCGGTCTATTGGTTGGACGGCCTGCTTAAAGCCTTTACGGCGATTATTTCTATCGCCACCGCCGTGCTGATGGTCTGGATTATTCCCCGCGCCTTGTCCAATCCCAGCCCCGCGCAACTGCACGCCGAAATACAACAAAGAAAAACCGCTGAAACGGCCCAGCGCGAAGCTTTCGACCGGTTGCAAAAAATAGCCGGCCAGTTGCCCGGCATGATCTTTCAATTTCGCTTGGGCGCCGACGGCCGTTCCTGCTTTCCTTTCGCCAGCGAAGCGATCCGCGATTTATTCCGGCTCAGTCCGGAGGAGGTCCGCGAGGATGCGTCCAAGGCATTTGCCCTTGTTCACCCGGACGACTACGGCAGTATCGGTTCCGCGATTCGGAAATCCGCGCGAAATTTGACGCCGTGGCACCATGAATACCGGCTCAGGTTTGCCGACGGCAGCCATCGCTGGTTATTCGGTAACGCCTTGCCGCAACGCGAAGCGGACGGTTCGGTGCTGTGGCACGGCTTCGTGACCGACATCAGCGAGCGTAAGCAAATGGAGGAAAAACTGCACGACAGCGACGCCCTTAATGTCAGCATACTCGATTCGCTGAGCTCGCATATCGCGGTGCTGGATGCGCAAGGGGTGATTGTTGCGGTCAACAAAGCGTGGCGGCAGTTCGCCAAAAGGAATGACTTACCGGAAGCCGGTCAGAATATGTTGGGGCTTAATTACCTGGAAACGTGTAAAAAGGGTTGCAGTCAAGCGCATTGCCATGAGGCAAACATTGCTCAGAGCGGTATTGCGGCGGTGCTGGCGGGCCGACGCGAAACCTTTCATTTAGAGTATCCTTGCCACTCGCCCACGCAACAGCGCTGGTTTCACATGCATGTTTTGCCCTTGCAAGGCTCGCGGCGCGGGGTTGTGGTCAGCCATGAGGACATCACCGAGCGCAAACTGATGGAAAACGAGCTAAAAGCCAGCGAGGCTAAATTCCGCTCGATTATTGAAGTTTCCCCGGTACCGATGGTGCTGAATGACGAGCAATGGAATATCACCTTCCTGAATCAGGCGTTTGTGCAAACCTTCGGGTACAACGTGGACGATATTCCCACGGTGGCGGACTGGCAGTCGAAAGCCTATCCCGATCCGGACTATCGGCTCTGGGTCGATAGGACCTGGCAATCGACGCTGAATAAAACCAAACAGGAACAGACCGATTTTCCGCCGTTGGAGCTGGCTATTCGCTGTAATAACAACAACATTAAAACGGTGTTGGCGAGCGCTGCGGCGATTCATCACGATTTCGCGGGCGTGCATTTGATGATTATGTACGACATTACCCAACGCAAACAGATTGAGGCCAAACTCAACTCCATTTTTAATGCGTCGGTGGAGGGCATTATTACCTTTAACATGTCCAATAGCATCGTATCCGCAAATGCCGCGGTAGAAGCTATTTTCGGCTATAAGCCGGAAGAGCTGGTCGGCTGCAACATTAACAAGCTGATGCCGTCATCGCCAAGAGCAATGCGCGACGGCGATTTATCGGGCATAGAAAAATCCATCGGTCAAATTCAGGAGATTGAAGGCCTTCATAAAAACGGTTCTGTAGTGCCTCTGGATCTGTCCGTAGCGGAATTCGCTCTCGATAACGAATACTATTTTACCCATATTGTGCGCGATGTGAGTTTGCGCAAACACCGGGAGCAGCAGGACAAGGAGCATCTGGACGAACTCGCCCATGTCACTCGGCTTGGGCTGATGGGCGAAATGGCGTCGGGCATTGCCCATGAAGTCAATCAACCCCTGGCGGCGATTTCCAGCTATACCCAAGTCAGCCTAAACCTTATCAACACTGAACCGCCGGATCTGGTAAGGCTCGCCGAGATTCTGCAAAAAACCCAGCAGCAGGCCTTAAGGGCGGGACGGATCATTCATCGCATGCGGGAGTTCGTCAAATCTCATGCAAAACAGCGCGTCGCCGCCGACATTAATACCTTGATTCATGACGCTGTCGGCCTGTGCATTGATGAACTTAAACAAAACAACATCAGGCTGACATTCGAATTGGCAAATAATCTGCCGTCTATCTATGTCGATCAAGTGCAAATCGAGCAGGTCATTATCAATCTGATCCGCAACAGCGTTGACGCCTTGCTGAACTTACCGGCAAAGCAGCAGCGCCAATTGACCATTCACAGCCGATTGACGCTTAATAATGACATACAGATCAGGGTGAAAGACAATGGCTTGGGACTTGATGACGAGCAACAACAAAAGATCTTTACCCCGTTCTACACCACCAAGACGGACGGCATGGGCATGGGGCTATCGATCAGCCGCTCGCTGATCGAAGCCCATGAAGGCACCTTGCATTTCAACAGCCAAGCCGGAAAAGGCACCACCTTGTATTTCACCCTGCCTATATGGAGAAAATCCGCTAAACAGCAACTACTGCAAACAGCTAACTGAAAGTCTTAATGGCCGGTTTAAAGCGATTTCCGGGCAAGCGCATACGTTCAGGAACATAGGTCCACGAAAAGCACGAAAGACACGAAAAAAAATCAATATGTGCTTTGATTTAATTGGGTGACGGTCTGAAACTTCATCGTTCCCACGCAGCGCGTCACTGCCATTAATTTAAGCACATCGACACTCCGTAGGAGCGGGCTGCGCCCGCGATATTTGCACAGCGATTGCAGAGTGATAGCGCTATCATCGCGGGCACGGCCCGCTCCTACACCGCTTAACTTAATGGCAGTGACGCAGAGTGTAGCGATATACAGACCTTCCAGGTTTTAAAAACCTGGAAGGTCTAACTGGCAACGTTCTGAGCAGGCGGGACGTTTAGAGCGTAGTTCGCGAAAGTCACGAAAAAACCGGGCACAGGAACAATAAGTAAAGCCCATCGTCAAGGTTAGAAAGATGCGCACCGTAGGCCGGGAAACATACGACCCTCTATTTTTTCGTGTCTTTCGTGCTTTTCGTGGACAATGCGCAACATCAGTTAGAATCTATTTTGAATATTTTCGCGGATCAAATGATCAATCCCGGCTAATTCACCGACGTTAAGCGAGGCTTGATCGGTTCGCCATTAATTTCAAAATCCATTTTGATGCGTTTTGCCGCCGCTTTCATTGCCGATTTGCTTTTAAAAGGCCCGGCGATAACCTGATAGGCATCGTCCTTTTGGATTTTACGGGCCGGTATGATCGGGCCTTGATGATTAAGCATGGTGGCCAGTTGTTGCGCCTTGGTTTCGTCATTAAAGCTGGCCACCAAAATGGACCAGTCGCTGTCTTTTAATTCCTCAACGACAGGTTGGTCGTAGAACTGCTCCGGATGTTTCAGCGGCACAGCGTTTGCCGATATTTCCGACACATCGGGACTTTGCATCAGTACCGGCGTGGGAATACCGTCCGAACGCTGGAGTATGCGTTCGACTTTTTCCCAATCGACGGCCACGCCTTTTTTAGCGCTGAGCTCATGCAATTGCTTGACCGCCTTTTTTCTTAGACCGGCTTTGTCCTTGGCCCATTTCGGCAAGGGCTCATGCGCTTCAAGGTAGAGCATGTCCTGATGCCAGGCGGTCAGATAGGGCTGATGAATAATGCGCACCGGCATGCCGACCGTGGCTTTTTTGAACAGCACTTCAATGTCCTCCGGATAAAGCTGCACGCAACCGTGACTGATCTGCATGCCGATACCGTAAGGTTTGTTGGTGCCGTGGATTAAATAACCGGGAAAACCCAAACGCATCGCATAAAGTCCCAGCGGATTATCGGGGCCCGCGCCGACTACATTGGGCAATGCATCGCCTTTTTCGGCATGTTCGCGATGAATGGAAGCCGGGACATACCAGCTTGGATTAGCGTCTTTGGCGACGATGCTGGTTTGTCCCATCGGCGTATTCCATCCCTGGCGGCCGATGCCGACCGGATAGGTGTAAACCTTGTTCGGCTGTTTTTTGGGATAGTAAAACAGGCGCATATTCGCCAGGTTCAGCGCGATGCCTTTGTGCGGCGAATCGGGAAGTATGAACTGCAAAGGCAGCAGCACGCGGCTGCCCGGCTTGGGCGTCCAGGGGGAGACCGCGGCATTGGCTATGCTGATGTCGTTATAGCCGAGGCCGAAATGCCGGGCAATGTCCGGCAGGACGTCATTTTCGCGGGTGTCGATTGCGGCCAGGGAACCGACCATGTTTTCGCCGTCAGGCAGATCGAATTCGTGGGTGACGACGGTTTCCGGTTGCGGCTCGGGAAGCTCGATGGTTACCGTTTTTTCCTCGTCTTCGGGAAACAGCGAGGACAAGGTCTGACAGCCGCTGAGCAGCGTTAATCCAATCGCCAAACCGAGTGACAGGGCTGACTTTTTAATTTTGAACAGGTCAATGCTAACGTTTTTTTGGCGGGTCATAGCGGTAAGCGCGAGTAGAGTTACAAACGCTAAGTATAACCAACGCAACATTAAGATAGGCCTAGGCAAACATTAAGAACTGATTAAGTTCTGTTTAAGATGAAGGACTTGCCGTTGAAAAGCCGGTTCCGATTAGGATTTGGGCAATAATACCCCCGTCCCTGATGTATCCCCACAAGTTTTCCAAGTTCGTCGTTCCGGCAGGGATGCCGGCTACAAGACCGATAGGCAGACCTTCCAGGTTTTTAAAACCTGGAAGGTCTAACTTGCAAGGTTTAGAACGGAGCAATAGGCCGTCACTCGCGAACCGGCTGGTCGGCGTGCAACGCATGCCATCCGATCACGATCCTGTATACCATCAGCACTACCGTGGCAATCAGGATAAAAAGCCCGATACCGAATTCAAACGTTAACCCGGATAAGGCAAGACCGGCCAGCGCTATCCACAGGGTCTTGATCTGCCAGTCGAAATGGGATTCCAAAAAGGTTCCCTTAACGGCATCCTGTTTCATAAAGTTGATGGCCGCGCCCACCAGCAATGGCACCCCGGCAAAGGCGAAAGCCAGCACCTGGCACAGATACACGGCCGTTGCCCAACGCTTTAAGGAATGCAATTTTTCAATATCGGTTTGATCGATCGAAGTTTCATTCATGACACACCTGCCTGTTGATTTTTCTGTTTCGACAACCCTGAAAAATGCGTTGCCCTCCTGCTTGGATATAAGTCTTATCCCAGATAAATCAAGCGGCGCCAAACTCATTTTATGCTTTAAATAAACTCAAAATCCGAGTTCGGACAGACCGGCGTGGTCGTCGGGTCTTGGCCCCAGCGGCCAATGAAATTTCCGCTCGGCTTCGGCTATCGGTAAATCGTTGATGCTGGCGATGCGCCGCTTCATCAGGCCGTTTTGGTCAAACTCCCAATTTTCATTGCCGTATGATCGAAACCAATTGCCCGATGCGTCATGCCATTCATAGGCGAAGCGCACCGCAATACGCGCATCGTGAAAAGCCCATAGCTCTTTTATCAGCCGGTAATCCAGCTCCTTGGCCCATTTTTGCCGGAGAAATTGCACGATCTCTTCGCGGCCTTTAAGGAACTCGGCCCGGTTGCGCCATTGGCTGTCAACGCTATAAGCCAACGCAATTTTTTCCGGGTCATGCGTATTCCATGCGTTTTCGGCGGCACGCACTTTTTGCGCGGCCGTTTCGGCAGTGAATGGCGGCAGCGGCGGACGGATATTTTCAGTCATGTTCTGATCCTCTTTATTATTGACGGCGGGTTTTATTGCAGTACGAATTTAAGACCGATTAACATCAGGATACAAGCCAAAATCGGCCGTAAAATTCTTTCAGGGATCTTTGCGCTCAGATGGCTGCCAATCCAGATGCCGGGCAAAGAGCCGACCAACAGGCTGCCCAATAAAACCAGGTCCACGTTACCCAGACTGAGGTGACCCAGCCCGGCGACGGCGGTGAGCGGAATGGCGTGAGCCAAATCGGTGCCGACAATTTTCAGCGTCGTCATTCGGGGATAAAGGAACAGCAGCGCGACAGTGCCCAGCGCACCGGCGCCGACTGACGACAGCGTCACCAATATGCCCAGCACCGCGCCGATCAATACCGTGGCGGGTATTTGCAAGTGTTTGAAGCGACCGGCATTTTCGGGCGTGCTATGTTCGTCATCAATAGGCTTAAGTTTGGCCGCCCGGCTTAATAACACGCTGCGCACCATCAGCGAAACAGCGGTCAGCAGCAGCGCGACGCCCAGCGTAAAGGTAATCGCTCCGGTGGTTTCCTTGCCGACTTCCATAAAATGCTTGAGCACAAACAAGGTCGCCAGGGCAAACGGTATGCTGCCCAGCGCCAGCCAGCCGACGATTTTCCAGTCGACCGAGCTGTGTTTGTTGTGATGCACCCACACGCCGCCGGTTTTAGTGATGGCGGCAAACAGAAGATCGGTGCCCACCGCGACCGCGGGTTTGAATCCGAACAGGAAGACCAGTAGCGGCGTCATCAGCGATCCGCCGCCCACGCCGGTCAAACCCACCAACAGCCCTACAGAAAGACCGGAAAAAGCATATGCCCAATTCATAAAAACGCGCCCTTGTTTTAATGCGTTAAAAAAAACACGCATTATAACAGGCGCGTAGTTCTATTTGGGTCTGATGCGGCACTAATGTTTATAACGGGTTTTGTTACTTAGGCATGCGCATAAAATAACTTCACACGTTAGACCTGGCAGGTTTTTAAAACCTGCCAGGTCTGGGGATAGAAGTAGGCCGGAATAAGCCGGTTCGAGCGGCAACGAGAACCGGCGTTTCCGGCAAACACCTCCCGAACTCGCCGGAAACGCCACCTCGCGCGATGCGCTTGGATGGCCTTATTCCGGCCTACATCCGAGCCCGCCATTCCAGCGTCCATAAAGATGAGCGCCCCGCTCGGGATGTTTTTCGGTTAGACGCCACATATCTTTTTATTAGATATATACATCTAATAATGTCGTTTTATTAAATATAAAATCCTCTTTAAACTTCCCTCCAACGTAAACGACAGATTTACCTTTCAACACTAATGATTTTTCAGGGGCATTTTCATGGCGCTTAAATTGGAAAAAACACATAGAGAACCTCGAATAACTGAAATCGCAAATCAGGTTGCCGATCTTTTACAAGACCTTAAGTTTGGTTCGATTGAAATTATTGTCCATGAAAGCAAGGTTGTACAAATCGAGCGTAAAGAAAAGCTACGTTTTGACAGCAAGAAATAATTACCCATTTCTACCGTAAAAAAACGGCGATTGAAACTATTGCACGAGAGATAGCCGCCCGACCGGACCACCGGATGGCATAGATTTTTTTTGAGGACTAACACTATGACACATTTTAAACGCACCGCTTTAGCCAGCGTGATTAACCTGGCTTTATTCGGGATTCCCGATGCGCATGCCGATACCGCAGCCTTGGAGCGGCGCATTCGCGAACTGGAAAGCCGGTTGGAAAAGCTGGATCAGGCCGGAGCATTTGCCGCCAAACCGGTCGCGGCGGCTCCCGAAGTGGAAAAACTGAACCGAAAAGTAAATACCCTGGAACGTAAGCTGGAACTTCAGGATGAAGTGACTGCCGGTAACTTCAAAAAGCTGCCGGTATTCGATGCAGGCGCGGATGGCTTCAAGATTACGTCTTCGGACAAAAAACACCAAGTGCGGATACGCGGCGCCGTGCAAACCGACGGGCGTTTTTATGTCGACGATAACGATTTTAAGAGGACTGACAAATTCGAAGCCAAGCAAGCGCGTATCTGGATAGAAGGTTACTTTTTTAAAGACATCTACTATAAGATCATGCCCGACTTTGCCGCGGGCGGCAATATTCTCCCGGACGCTTACCTCGACTACGCCTATCATCCGGCGGCCAGCCTGTTGGTCGGTAAGTTCAAGCCCGCCATCAGTCTTGAACGTTTACAGGGCGACTCGGACGGCACCTTTCTGGAGCGCGCATTTCCAACCTATTTGGCCAGCAATCGCGACGTAGGCATACAACTGCATGGCGCGTTCTCCAAGCCGGGCTACAAGGCGGAGACCGTAGCAGGGCCTATAGATGCCAAGAATACCTTTATCTATCAGATTGGCGTTTCAAACGGTTCCGGAGATGACGGCAGCCCTAACAATAACTCGCCCGATACCGATGACAACAAAGAAGTGAACGGACGCTTATTCGCCCATCCGTTCCAACACACCGGTTACTCCTGGCTGGAAGGTTTGGGACTGGGTGTGGCGGGTTCTGTCGGCAATCCGAATCAACAGGCGCTAAAAGCTCAGGCTACGCCTTTGGGTCGATCCACTTATCTTGATTATACGAAGACCAATACCGGCTTTGCGGCGCCGACATCCGACGGCGATGCTTACCGTATTTATCCGCAGGCTTACTGGTTTGCCGGTCCGTTCGGCGCGATTGGCGAGTATGTCGTTTCGTCCCAGCATCTGGTTAGCGGAAGAACGAATGTCAAGCAGGAGAATAAAGCCTGGCAGATCCTGGCTTCTTACGTAGTCACCGGCGAGGATAATAGCTTTGCCGGCGTCAAGCCCATCCAGAATTTCGATCCGTTGAAAGGCAAGTGGGGCGCGTTGCAGCTTGCCGCGCGCTATAGCGAATTGGATGTCGACGATGCGACTTTCCGAATTGTCGATCCTAACCAGTCGGCATCGAAAGCCAAAGCCTGGACGCTGGGCGCCAATTGGTTCCTTAACAGCAATGCCATCATTCGGGCCGATTATGAAAATGTATCTTTTAACGGCGGTGCGGCGAGGGGCAAGGATTTAGCCAACGAACAAGTTTTTGCAACACGATTCCAATTATCGTTTTAACCAACCTGACATAAGGCGATTTACCCATGAAAAACAAATTTACCAATATTGTCTTTGCGGCCGCATTAGCCGTATTGGCGGCCACCGAGGCGCGCGCGGCGGAGATTAATCTGCTCAACGTGTCTTACGATCCGACGCGCGAGCTGTATAAAGACTACAACAGCGCCTTCAGCAAATACTGGAAAGCCAAAACCGGCGATACCGTAACCATCAATCAATCTCATGGCGGCTCAGGAAAACAGGCGCGCTCCGTATTGGAAGGCCTGGAAGCCGACGTGGTTACGCTGGCGCTAGGCTATGACGTCAATCAGCTTTACCAGAAGCGCAAACTGATTCCTGAAAACTGGCAAAGCTTGCTGCCTAATAACAGCTCGCCTTATACATCGACGATCGTATTTCTGGTGCGCAAGGGCAATCCGCTAAAAATCAAGGATTGGGATGACATCGTCAAACCCGGCGTCAGCATCGTAACCCCGAATCCGAAAACCTCCGGCGGCGCGCGTTGGAACTATTTGGGCGCCTGGGCCTATGCGCTTAAAGCGAACAACAATGACGAAGCGGCGGCTAAAGCCTTTGTCGGCAAATTATTCAAAAACGCTGCGGTACTGGACACCGGGGCTCGCGGTTCCACGACCACCTTTATCGAACGGGAAATCGGCGATGTGTTGATTGCCTGGGAAAACGAAGCCTACTTAGCCTTGCGTGAATTCGGCGCGGACAAGTTTGAAATCGTCACGCCTTCATTGAGTATTCTGGCGGAGCCGCCAGTCGCCGTCGTTGAGGATGTGACGCGCAAGCACGGCACTACCGACGCAGCGACCGAGTATCTGAAGTATTTATACAGCAAGGAAGGCCAGGAAATTATCGGCAAAAACTTTTATCGTCCAACCGATCCTGAAATAGCCGCCAAGTACGCCAAGCAATTTCAACCCTTGGAGCTGGTGAAAATCGATACATTCGGCGGCTGGGATGCGGCGCAGAAAAAGCATTTCGCCGATGACGGCGTGTTTGATCAGATATACGGACCGGGCAAATAATTCGCGGCTTGTTTATGGCATCGTTCCCAGGCTCCGACTCTCGTCTTTATATACAAGTGTTTACGAGACACCGTCTTCTGGCAGGGATGCCGGAATTCTCGTTCCCACGCGCCGCGTGGGAATGCCGTCAAGGCGCGCTGCGCCGCGAGTCACGGGCAACGTCGCGTATACGGGACGCAGCGCGTCCAACCCTGCATTCCCAGGTAGCACGTGGGAACGAGGTGTGCTTGAACATTTGTGCATGAAGACGAGGACTCCGGCTTGGGAATTGTGGCCGGACGGGGTTTGCAACCCCGTCCTAAACGTTCGACGGATGAAGTTATGGCAGTCGTTATCGAAAACGGTAGGGGCGGGCGTAACTTACGGTCCCTAGGCTGGGCGCAGGGCGTGGGAACCCTAAACGGAAGTTATGCTTAGCGAAATCCTAAGATGACCTGTTGGGGGATGACACCCGACCGACAGGAATTAAATTTTTGAGGGCAACCATGAAATCAACGTTATCTACTGTCGGCTTAGCGGCACAGCCGCTTTTGCAAAATACACAATCACCCGTGGAGGACGGCAATGTCGCGAAGTAGCATTATGCCGGGTTTTCGCCCGACTATCGGCTTCACCCTGATCTACTTGAGCCTGATCGTTTTAATTCCGCTAAGCACTCTGGTGTTTCAAAGTTTTCAACTGAATTGGGACGATTACGTCCATATCATCACCAACAAGCGCGTGCTGTCGTCGTTTCGGGTCAGTTTTTCCACCGCGCTGGCGGCCGCGTTGATTGCCGGATTCTTCGGCTTTATTGTCGCGTGGGTACTGGTGCGGTATTCCTTTTTCGGCAAACAATTTTTTCATGCCTTGATCGATTTCCCCTTTGCCCTGCCGACAGCCGTTGCCGGTATCGTCTTGGCAACTATTTTCCAGCCGAGCGGATTTCTGGGTAAATTACTGATCGATACCTTTGGCGTACAGGTGGCGTTTAAACCGCTGGGTATCGTGATGGCGCTGATTTTTATCAGTATCCCGTTCGTCGTGCGTACCGTCGAGCCGGTGCTGCTGGAATTCGAAACATCGATGGAAGAAGCCGCCTCAAGCCTGGGCGCGACGCGCTGGCAAGTGTTCAGCAAAGTGATTTTCCCGAACGTCCTCCCCGCGTTGCTGACCGGTTTCGCGCTGGCTTTTGCCAGGGGCGTGGGCGAATACGGCTCAGTCATCTTTATTGCCGGCAATATTCCTTATGTATCGGAAATTGTGCCGCTGTTGATTGTGACCAAGCTGGAGCAGTTCGACATCGAAGGCGCCACGGCAATCGCCCTGACCATGCTGGTGATCTCTTTCGTGCTGCTGCTGTTGATTAATTTGCTGCAATACTGGGTGCGTAAGCGCTCCGGACAATTATGAGGACGATTCGAAAATGAGCGCTGTTACCCAACCCATCAACCCGGCCAAATTGGTCGCGCGTCAACAACTGGCCTTGCAAGATGCAGATTGGCTCAGGTGGAGCTTGATTGCAATCGCGGTAAGCTTTATCAGCCTGTTTATTTGCCTGCCTCTGGGCTTGGTGATTGTTAAAGCCTTATCTAAAGGCGTCGAGGCCTATTGGGCGGCATTATCCGAGCCCGACACGCTGGCCGCTATCAGGTTAACCTTATTGACCGCAGCGGTCACCGTGCCGTTGAACACGGTATTCGGCGTTGCCGCCGCCTGGGCAATTACCCGTTTTGAATTTAAAGGCAAAAGTCTGTTGACTACCTTGATCGACCTGCCGTTTTCAGTATCGCCGGTTATTTCCGGATTGATTTTCGTGCTGTTATTCGGCGCGGAGGGCTGGTTTGGCGACTGGCTGATAGCGCATGATGTAAAAATCATCTTTGCCGCCTCCGGCATCATTTTGGCTACCGTATTCATTACCTTTCCTTTCGTGGCGCGGCAGTTGATTCCGTTGATGCAGGAAATGGGCAGCCAGGAAGAAGAGGCGGCGCTGTCATTAGGCGCAAGCGGTTGGAAGACTTTTTGCGCGGTGACCCTGCCCAACATTAAATGGGCATTGCTGTACGGCGTGTTGCTGTGCAACGCCAGGGCGATGGGGGAATTCGGCGCGGTTTCCGTGGTTTCCGGCCATATCCGGGGCTTGACCAATACCCTGCCGTTGCATGTCGAAGTCAATTATAACGAATACAACATAGTCGGCGCCTTTGCCGGGGCTTCGATTCTGGCCGGATTGGCGGTTGTGACGTTGGTTTTAAAAACGGTTTTGGAATGGCAGCAGGCTAACCGGAAAGGCGATTTCTAGTAACCCTAGAAAATCATTTCGTCCACGAAAGACACGAAAAGCACGAAAAATTTTGCAACACGATTCTTTCGTCTGTTTTTTCGTGTCTTTCGTGATTTTCGTGGATCAATCGTTTTTAGGATTAAACACTATGATTTTATTTTTGAGATTTCCACTATGAGCATTTTACTTTCCAATATCAGTAAAAATTTTGGTACGTTTGCCGCACTGGACCAGATTAATCTGGAAATCCCGGAAGGCGAGCTGGTGGCCTTATTAGGGCCTTCCGGCTGCGGAAAAACCACGCTGTTACGGATCATTGCCGGTCTTGAAAGCGCCGACCGGGGACGGGTATTGATCAGCGGCCAGGACCGGACCGATCATGATGTCAGCCAGCGCGGCATCGGTTTTGTGTTCCAGCATTACGCGTTGTTCCGGCACATGACGGTGTTCGAGAATGTGGCGTTCGGCTTAAGAGTCAAGTCTCGCCGCGAGCGGCCGAGCGAAGCGATCATCCGCAAGAAAGTGCATGATTTATTGAACTTGGTGCAACTCGACTGGCTGCACGACCGTTATCCCGATCAACTGTCCGGCGGCCAACGCCAGCGTATCGCCCTGGCTCGCGCCTTGGCCGTGGAACCGGCGGTGCTGTTGCTGGATGAGCCGTTCGGCGCACTGGACGCCAGTGTGCGCAAGGACTTGCGGCAATGGCTGCGCAACCTGCATCACGACCTGAATGTCACCAGTATTTTTGTTACCCACGATCAGGAAGAAGCCATGGAAGTCGCCAGCCAGGTTGTGGTGCTCAATCACGGACGCATCGAACAACAAGGTTCGCCCAGCGATATTTACGATCATCCGGCCAATGCTTTCGTGTCCCGCTTTATCGGGCAGACCAATATTTTCGACCTGGACGAGCAAGACAGCGATTGGCTGCAAACAGCCGGGTTAGCCAATACGCATCAGCAAGGCAAGATCGTGCATGTCCGTCCTCATGATATTGTTATTGAAAAATCCTCAGCCAATAGCGATGCCTTTGTAACCTTGAAAGACTGGCAGCATTTGGGTGCGTTGATCCGTATTGAACTGGTCAAGACCGGCGCTAATGGCCCGGCAGCCAGCGTTTATGCGGAAATGCCCAATGACCAGTTCAAGCGTTTGCACCTGAATAAAGGCGACAAGGTCGATTTGCGGATACGCCATGCGCATTGGTTTCACTGATTGACAGCTCCGCGTGCAAGGCATGCCGTGCTATCGCGGAGCGCTCGTTTTTATACGCAAGTGCCTGCGGGCTGTCGTTAGGCGAGAAACATGCGCTATACAGACCTTCCAGGTTTTTAAAACCTGGAAGGTCTAACGTGCAACGTTTTGACGCAGATGGGACGTTTCGAATCGAGCAACATGTTCCATCCTGCTTGATTCGAAAGTTACCCCTTCGGCTACGCTCAGGACAGGCATGGCGCTGGATAACTATTTCCGGAATAACGACTTTTGGGCAGCGTTGTGTGTAACGATGAGCGCGGCGCGTGGGAACGATAAAATCACCGTATTTTTAATGACATCTTAAAAACTTCGCGCCCTTCGTGTCTTCGTGGTTTTATGCTTTAATTTAAAGCCTATGGGGAGTCGTGCCGCCCCACGCTACTTGATACTTTAGACAAGGAACATCCCAACAAATGAATTTAAGCCAAATTGAACTGCTTCGCGTTCTTCAGGAAAATGATTTCAGCCTTTCCAAAGCGGCGGAAAAAATGCACATCGTGCAATCGGCGGTCAGTCGGCAATTGCAGCTTTTCGAGGCCGAGTTGGGTTCGCCCATCTACGAACGGCAAGGCAAGAAATTGATAGGCTTGACCTCGTTGGGCCGGCGCATCATGGAGGAAGTCGCAACCATCAACCTGGCCAAAAACAATATCCAGGCCATCGCCGCCGACTATATCGACAGTAATCAGGGCGTTTTGCATATCGCGACCACGCACACCCAGGCCAAGTATTTTTTGCCGAAGCCCATCCTGCGTTTCAGGGAAAAATATCCCGGCGTCAGGATTTATATGATTGAAGCGTCGCCCGAGCAGCTGATTAATAAACTGCACACCCGAAAAGCGGACATTGCCATCTGCACGGAAAAAGTCGGCGAAGATGCCGATTTAATCGTCAAGCCCTGTTATGAATGGCATCATGCGGTGGTGGTGCCGAAAAATCATCCGCTGATCGAGGGCGACATTTCGCTTAAACGGCTCGCCTCTTATCCGATACTCACTTACAGCTTCGGGTTTACCGGCCGTTCGAATATCGAGACCGCGTTTAAAAATACCGACATGGAACTGGATATTATCCTGGCCGCCGCCGATACCGACGTGATCAAGACTTACGTTCGCTTAGGCATGGGCGTCGGCATTATCGCCGGCATGGCGTACGACCCGGCGATGGATCATGATCTGGCGGCGCGGGATTTATCGCATCTGATTCCCAGCTCGAAAACCAAGATCGCCTATCTGAAAAACAACTACCTGCCTTTATACACGCAGCATTTTATCGACGAGCTGCTGGTTGCGGCTAAAGAGCTTACTCACCACTAAGGAGCGGGATTAAATAGCTTAAGAAATACGCAGCGGTAACCAAATAAAGTGCGTGTTTTTGGGGGTATTATTGCTGTTTGTCGCAGAGTCGGAGCGCAAGCTTTGCTTGCGCTTGCAGGCAAAGCCTGCACTCCATTCGCTTAGGGTTACCACGTTCTGCGTGGTAGCCCGGTCGGGGGACGCTCAGCGTCCCCGAGCCGCAGAGCGCTCGTCTTTATACGCAAGCGTCTGTGCTAGATCGTCATTCCGGCAGTCTCTTACATGGCGTTAGACGGGAACCATGTCGATAGGCAGACCTTCCAGGTTTTAAAAACCTGGAAGGTCTAATTGGCAGCGTTCTTAACAGGCGGAACGGGGGGCTACCCCTATGCGCCAACTTAAGATTAAACACATAATTTCAACCAATTTGCCGCCTCGGGCGGTAAACACTGGGCATGAACCATGCCGGAACAACTGCGTCCCCTTTAAGGTACTCCCATCGGTGCGTTCAATATGGAAGCTACTGGTGGGGTGGTTACTTGACCTGTCGCGATAAAATCTTTTTATTCCCGCGCCAATTTTGTCAGATGCTTCGGGATGCTGTTGTAATCGTTCGAATAAAATAGCGTCATCTTCGAGTGTCAACTCTTGTTTATCTTGATAGCGATTAAGCATTTCCTTAAAGAAGTTCTTTGCCTCGTTCTTCGTCTTAAAATTTTTGTTGGGGAGAATTACTGGATGGCCGGGCATAACTAGTTTCCTAAAATAATTAACTGATGTTACGCATGCTCATAATAAAAAGCGTAGTCCACGAAAAACACGAAAATAGTTAAAACACATCAGAACGTTGCCAAGCAGGCCTGCTTCTTGCACAACGCCAGGCCAGAGACTATCGGAATGACGACACATCCCGTAGATACTTGTGTAACACGAAGTTTCACCTCCCTGTGCCTGGGTTCCGGCATAACCCACAGGGATGTGGGGAATGCAGATATTGCAGGAGCAAATATCTGTCCCTGCCAGAACGACGGCATCCCACAGACCTGGGTGTATGACGTAAGGAGCTTGTCTTGGGAGTCTGTGAATGAATGCCGGGGATGACGCCGTCAGCGAGAAGCCTACAGCGGATGTTTTTTTCGTGCTTTTCGTGGACAATGCGTAACATCAGTAATTAATAAAGATATGCGTCGCGTACCTTTATTGATCTTGGGGGATGTCTGGAAAATGGTAAGCTAAATGTATTCCCTGCATAACACAAAATCTTCGTGCCCTTCGTGTCTTCGTGGTGAGCTTATAACTACCGAGCGTAACACCGTTATTTACCCGCCGCAGCCTCAATAAACGGCCTGAACGCCGACCTCATATCGCGCACCTTCTGGCTGGCGCAAAGCTCAGTGCCCAGCGATGATTCCCGGCAGTGAATATCGAGAAAAAGCTGCTGCTTTTTATTTTCATCCTCTATTTTTGAGACCGACAAGCTCAGGTCGCTGTCGTTTGCGGGTGCGCGGCCCATAATCAATTTGTCGGTATCGGTGTCAATCGGTGTCGTGGCGTTGGCTTTGATAAAGTCGTGCGCGCTTGCCCAAGCCTTGGCGCAAAGCGCGTCGGTTTCGCAGGCATACAGGCCGATCTCGTCGGCGATATTCGTTTGTGCCGCCTTATCGGCCGCTTTCGTTGGATCTGCATTGTCCTGAGTTAAGAATTTAAAGCGCTCAATGTTGGCTTCAAACTCGGCTTTGTTCCGATTCTTTTTTTCGATTTGCTTGTTTATTTCGGCATAAGCGGCTTGTATCTGTTCTTCTGTTTGCTTGATTTCGTCCAACAAGTTTTTTGGCACTTTTTTGCCGTTTCGTTCGAGTTCTGCGGCTTTCTTTTGTTGGGAGGCCAGTTGATCTTCCACGCGTTTTAAATTGCCTTGAGCCACATTCCGCTGGGCATCCAGAGACTGCAAGGTTGCGTAAAGGCTCGCTTCCATGTCCGTCACATTACGGAAGGTGCTGAGCAGCACTTTGTCGTTGGCCGCTTGCTGGGCGATGATTTTTTCCTGGGCTTTTTTCAGGGCGTTCAGCCGGTTATCGATAGCTTGCTGTTCTTTGGTTTTTTCTTTTTCGGTGACTTCGACAACCCGGCCTTTTTCGTTTAGCGATTCCCGGCGCAATTGAGATTGTTCCGGCGGCACCTGGTCGGAGAAAATGGTTTCGCCGTTCTCATTGACCCAGCGGTACATCTTTTTAGCAAGCGCCGATTGGCTGCTCAGGCAAAGGAAACAAACGAGAAAAAAACTGACTGAAAAAGTGCGTGCTTGCATGGCTGAGGTGTGATTCTTTTAAGAAAAATAGATTATAAAGATAGCAGATACTGAAGAGTAGGCGAAGAGCAAAAGGCGCAAGGCGAAAAAACAAGCTGTTCTTTAGTCTTGAACCTTCTCGTATTCATGCAAAACGCAACCGTTACAAAGAAATATCGAAGTGCAGGGAGTCGGGCAGGGAAGGGAGTTTTTTCGGCGAACTGATGGCGATACGCTTTTCCCGCCCGGATTCGCCCGTTATGAGCTTGCAGGCCGATTTGCTGACTCCAAATTCATCGGCTATGAAGGCAATCAGGTGCCGGTTGGCGTTGCCGTCGATCGGCGCGGCCTTGATCCTCAGCTTCAGCCGATCGCCGTGCAGTCCCGCCCATTCATCCTTGCTGGCCTTGGGTTGAACATGGAGATTCAGCGTCAAAACGCCATGTTCCCAATGGTACCAGTTCAACCGATCAAGCCAGCGAGTTGATGCAGCGGCGGCAGTATGACCATTTTTGCCAACTGCAACAGCATTAACGCGGCCAACGGCGACAAGTCTATGCCGCCCAGGTCTGGAATGAAGCGGCGGCAGAGACCCAGCACAGGCTCGGTCAGGCTGTACAAGATAGACGATGCGGCGTTAAACGAGCCGGGATTCATCCAGCTGAGGATGGCTCGGGCGAATATCGCATAGATGAAGATGTTGATCAGCAATGAAACCAGTTGGGTCAGCGATAAAATGGTCAATGCACCAATGCTGATTGCAACGCCTTTCAGCAGCAGTATAGAGAAATCGGCCAGCATTTGCAGGGCGAGCACCAGCACCAGCGAAGAGGTGTCAATCTTGCCGATGGACGGTACAAAGCGGCGCAGCAGCTTTAACGGCGGGTGCGTGGCCTTGACCAGGAACTGGGAGATAGGGTTGTAAAAATCGGCGCCGCACCATTGCAATAAAAAGCGCAGCAGCACTGCCAGGATGTACAGTGAAAACAGCGAGTCGATGATAAAAATCGCCGGGTCGGTCATGTAGCTGGAATCCATTATGAATTCTCCATTTGTTTAGACATTTCAATTGAGCGGTCTCGTGCCGCGTGTAATGCTTTTGAAACCAGCTCGGTAAAGCCGCCGTGCTCAAAAGTTTCTATAGCTTGTTGCGTAGTGCCGCCGGGCGAGGTGACGCGCCTGCGCAATTGTTCCGGCGATTCGGCCGATTCCAGCGCGATTTTGGCGGCGCCCAATGCGGTTTGCTGCACCAGTAAACGCGCGGTTTCTTGATTCAAGCCCAGTTCCAGCGCGGCTTTTTCCATCGCTTCCATCAGCAGGAAATAATAGGCGGGACCGCTGCCGGAAACGGCGGTCACCGCATCCAGCTCGGCTTCATCTTCAACCCACAGCGCAATGCCGACCGCACGTAAAATGTTTTCCGCGAGGTCGCGCTGTTCGCCTGTCACCTTGTCGTTGGCATGCAACGCCGTAGCGCCGGTCAACACCAGCGCCGGGGTGTTGGGCATGCAGCGCACGATGGCGGTGTCATTGCCCAGCCAGCGGCTCAAGCTGTTTTGGTTGATACCGGCGGCGATCGATACCACCAGCGATTGTTTTTGCTGAACCCGCGCGGCGATGCTTTGCGCCACCGCGCTTAACGTTTGCGGCTTGACCGCCAGCACCACGACATCGACCGCATTAATGACGTCGTCATTGTTTGCCGAAGTATTGACGTTTAGATCCTGTTTCAGCGCGGTCAGCGTGTCCGGGTTAATGTCCGACACCCAAATCTGTTCCGGGGCATGGCCGCTGGCAATCAATCCGCTGATCAGGCTGGACGCCATATTGCCGCCGCCGATAAAACCTATTTTGTTTGTTTTCATGATTGTTAGTGTGTTTGTTGAGTTGGAAGTATTTTACCCTATATAGGGTCGGCATGATAAATCACAAGCCTTTTGAGTTGGCAAGCTGTGCTACATTAGACGCTTCAAACGATAAAGCTAAAAACCGCAGTCCACGAAAAGCACGAAAGCCAAAAGTAGGCGCCTCTAGGCGACACGAACAAGTCAGTACGTTTAGTTGATTTAGCCATTCACCCTTTGGGTAACGGGCTACAGTTTGGCATTTCTTTGAAAATTTTCGTGCTTTTCGTGTTTTTCGTGGACGAAATGATTTTTTAAACTGAGCTTATGATTGAAACCATTTACATCGAAGAAGCCATCCTGCAACACCCGCGTGTTTTGGATATTCTTGCCAGATTCCCGCAAGCCAGGAAAATAACCTGCGGCCGATACGGCGAAGTGTTTAACCCCAAAGCGCAAAACTTTCGCCTGCAAAAGCAACAGCCCGCCTTGATTCTGGCGGAAAAATACAAGAACTTTGCGTTGCCTGCGCCTTTGGGCTACGGCATTGGGGCGGCAAGGAATTACTATTTTTCGCACATGCTTAACTGCCTGTACGATTGCCGTTACTGCTTTTTGCAAGGCATGTACCAGTCGGCCAACTACGTGCTGTTTGTCAATTACGAGGATTTCCAGCAGGACATTCGCCAGCTGTGCTTTGATTCGCCTGATGAAGACCTGCATTTTTTTTCCGGCTACGATTGCGACAGCCTGGCCTTGGAGCCGGTCACCGGCTTTGCCGAACAGTTTTTGCCGTTTTTTGCAACGCTGCCCAACGCTTGGCTGGAATTAAGAACCAAAAGCACTCAGGTCAGAAGCCTGCTAAACCGCGAGCCGCTACCACGTTGTATCGTGGCATTCAGCCTGTCGCCGGATCAAATCGCCGCAAAAGTCGAGGATAAAGCGCCGTCGCTTGAGCGTCGTATGGATGCCTTGGTCAAATTGCAGGAACAAGGCTGGCAAATCGGGTTGCGCTTCGATCCGCTGATTTATCAATCCGGCTACCGGGAGCAGTATCGGCAGTTGTTCGAGCAGGTTTTTTCCCGTATCGATTTAAACCGGCTGCATTCGGTCAGTCTCGGCGTGTTCAGGTTGCCGGAAAATTTTTTCAAAAAAGTGCATAAACTGTATCCTGAGGAAAAACTCTTTGCCGGGCCATTGGTTAGTCAGCAAGGCATGGTTTCTTACAAGCAGGAACTGGAGCAGGAGATGATGCACTACTGTACCGAACAAATCTTAAACTACATTCCAGCCGACAAGTTTTTCCCATGCATGTAACTTTGTTCGGCATGATGGTAAATAGACGACTAAAAAAGCTTTTATTCACCACGAAGACACGAAATTTTATTTCTTTGTGTCTCGGCAATTGCTCCTGCATCCTTGCAGTCGTTCGTGGTGAACATTTTTTACTGAGAAGTTACTTATGAACTTTATTAAACGCACCGTTCTGGTGACAGGAGCCAGCTCCGGCATCGGCCGCGCCATCGCCAGGAATTTATTGCAACAGGGCCATCATGTTATCGGCGTTTCCCGCGATAGCGGCAAGTTTATCAGGCAACTGGATAACTTCAGTCCCGTGCAGCTGGATTTAAACCGGTTAAACGACATCCCGCAAAAAGTTCGCGAACTGGAGCAAGCCTTCCCCGAAATCGATGCCGTGGTTTTTTGTGCCGGGCGGGGGCAGTTCGGCTCGGTCGAAGAGTTTTCCTATGCGCAAATCGAAGACCTGATGAGTCTGAACTTTACCAGCCAAGCCTTTATGGTTAAGGCGTTGCTGCCTGCCTTAAAACGTAAAGCTCACGGCGATTTGATTTTTATCGGTTCGGAAGCGGCTCTGAAAGGCAGCCGCAAAGGCGCGATGTATTGCGCCGCCAAGTTTGCGCTGCGCGGCTTTACCCAAGCCTTACGCGAAGAGTGCGGCAAAAGCAGCGTGCGGGTCTGCCTGATCAATCCCGGCATGGTCAAAACCGCGTTTTTTGAACAACTGTCTTTCGAGCCGGGCGATGAGCCCAACAATTTCATCGAGCCGGAAGATGTTGCCGAGGCGGTGTCCTACGTGCTGAATTCACGGGCGCAGATAGTGATCGATGAAATCAATCTGAGTCCTTTAAACAAGGTCGTAAGGTTTAAAAAGCCATGATCAACCAAACAAAATTTTTGGCAGCGCAGCAAGTTTAGATCCAAAAGGCTTTTCAATCGCTTGAAAGCCAGCTCGACTTGCCAACGGGTTCGATATACTCTGATGACGGTCGAAGCCTCCAGAACCTCTTTTGATACGGTTGTGAATATCATCAACTAACCGGCAAAATATAAAGCGTCCTGCGTCGGAGTCCATCCCTTCCGTTTGCCGTCCTGGCGGCAACGGCACCGCGCGGCTTCTACTGCCTCGGGCGGTAAACACTGCGCATGAACCATGCCGGAACAACTGCGTCCTTTACTGTACAGCCACACCGGTTGTCAAACAGCTGCGAAAGCTGCGCAAGACGTTCGCCGGACTTGTTGAAACCGATTTTTTTCCAGACGAAGCTCAAAAGCAAGCCGATACCAGCCTTGCTGGAACTGGAGCTGAAGGCTAACCGAATATTGGCGCCGGATGAACCTCACGCAATCGATGCGGTCATGCCCGATTTATCCGTTAGCGATTATCAAGCGCGGCTTTGGGCAACCCGTCAGCGTCCCTGGGTGGATCGTTTGGCTTCCGCCTGGCTAATCCGCCGCTTTATCGATCCGCAAGCCCGCTTTGTCTGGTTGGAGTCAAGCGCCGATTGTCCGGCTGATGCGCTGGGTTTTGATTTTGATGATGCCACCTTTAGTCACGTCGGCTCTCGCGTAACGTTCGAGGTGCTGCTGGCGAGTTTTGCGCTGAATCATCCAGGCTTAAAGCGATTGGGGTTGTTGGTGCATTATCTCGATGTCGGCGGCATTCAACCCCTCGAAGCGATTGGTGTTGAAACGGTATTGGCAGGGTTGTGCGACACTGTCAGCAATGATGATCAACTGTTAGCTTTCGTCAGTACTGTTTTTGACAGTTTGTTGGCGGCTTTTGAGAAAGGAGTAACTTTTAATGGCTCGACTTGAAAAAACCTCAACCGATAACACCTTAATCCGACCGGATCCGGTGAGTTTCCGGCAGGCCTTCCGTTTCTGGCTCAAACTCGGTTTCATCAGCTTCGGCGGCCCTGCCGGGCAAATCGCGATCATGCATCAGGAATTGGTCGAGCGGCGGCGCTGGATTTCGGAAAGGCGTTTTCTGCATGCGCTGAACTACTGCATGTTATTACCGGGGCCTGAAGCGCAGCAGCTTGCGGTTTATCTGGGCTGGCTGATGCACCGCACCGGGGGCGGCGTGGTCGCGGGGCTGTTGTTTATCCTGCCGTCGCTGTTCCTGTTGATACTGCTAAGCTGGATCTATCTGGCCTACGGTCATGTGCCTGCCATTGCCGGCGTGCTTTACGGCATCAAGCCCGCCGTCACCGCCATCGTGCTGTTCGCGGCCTATCGCATCGGCTCAAGAGCGTTAAAAAACAGCCTGCTGTGGACGTTGGCGGCGCTGGCCTTTGTCGCGATCTTCGCATTGCATGCGCCGTTTCCGTTGATCGTATTGATCGCGGCTTGCCTCGGAACCATTGGCGGACGCATCGCGCCTGATAAATTTGCCGTGGGCGGCGGGCATGGTGGGGTTAAACAAAGCTACGGCCCGGCGTTGATCGATGACGATACGCCGACGCCCGAGCATGCCCGGTTCCGTTGGATGCACTTATTTAAAATCGCAGTGGCCGGATTGATTTTGTGGGGCGGCGTGATCGGCTTGTTGTGCTGGCAATACGGTTGGAACGGCGCGTTGACGCAAATGGGCTGGTTTTTCACCAAGGCCGCGCTGCTGACTTTCGGCGGCGCTTATGCGGTATTGCCTTATGTGTATCAGGGCGCGGTGGAGCATTACCATTGGCTGAGCGCCGCGCAAATGATCGACGGCTTGGCGCTGGGCGAAACCACGCCCGGTCCGCTGATTATGATCGTCACCTTCGTCGGCTTTCTGGGCGGCTGGAGCCAGTTGCCGTTCGGCCCGGATGCGTTATTGATGTCTGGCGTGGTTGCGGCGGCGGTAGTGACTTATTTTACTTTTTTGCCTAGCTTCCTGTTTATTCTGGCGGGCGGCCCGTTGGTGGAATCGACGCACGGCAATTTAAAATTCACCGCGCCGCTGTCGGCGATTACCGCCGCCGTGGTGGGCGTGATTTTAAACCTTGCGGTATTTTTTGCCTGGCATGTGTTCTGGCCGCAAGGCTTCGAAGGCCGGTTCGACGGCATCGCCGCACTGATCGGGGCGGGGGCTTTGCTGTCGCTGTTCCGTTACAAGGTTGGGGTTATTCCGGTCATCGCTGCTTGCGGGTTGGCGGGACTGTTGCTGTTGTTCGTTAAACCCTGGTGAGTTCAGCAAGGGTTCTCATTGTGACGGTGCAGTGTTGCTTTAAAAGCGGGTTGGCGGTAAGCGCAGTCAAATATTAAGCCGGCGTTACATCAATCTGTTTCCCTCGCGCCTTGACCAAAATCAACACGCTATAGTGTTAGGGTGACGGCTATTATTATGAAATAGCGATTCAATTTGAAACCCTTTAAATACCGCAGCCAATGGCTGGTGCGACGGGGTCATCCAGTAAAGTGCGAGTGTGCAGATCGCCATCAAAACGGAAGAGGCTATGCTGTTACCGCTAAATAACTTCAAAGCGGTGCCAAACGATTTCTTCATTTTCGTGTTCGACAAATCAACGCTAAATATCTCATCCAGCAGCAAATGAACAATGAAACCGACACCAATAAAAATACCGTTCGCCCAGGCATGTAAAACATCCTGATGCATAAAGCGATAACTAATGCAGGTCGCCAGTAAGGCAAAAAATAGGGCGGCCAGTATCGAATGAAATACGCCGCGATGAACGGTAAGGCTATTAAACAATGCAAGCATTACGTAGCGGATAAACAGGTAGGTGCCCGCTATAATCAACAATAGAGGGTAGGGCGGATAGCTGTTTTTAAAAGTGTCTATTACCGTTGCCGTGCCCATTAACGCCAATATGAAAAACAACATTTTTGCCGGTCTTGAGTTGGTTGAATCAATATCCGGCAACAGCCCGCCCAATGTGCCTAAGAAAATAAGCCGCGCCATATCGGCAGTGGTAATCAGATTGACATTAACGGCCGCTATAGCGGCTCCGGTACTGACCACCAAGGCTATGGATAGGTGGGTGTTAAAGTTAGCCATAGAAGGTGATAATTCGTTAAATTATAATAGTGTAACCCATTACAATTAAGCGGGACTCACTAAAATAAGCCTTGTAGGGCACGCGGTGCAACGCCTCAAGCCGGCGGCACATCGATATGGCGGCGGATTTCTCCATCATCCGGCCAGTCACGAAGCTCATTCTCAGACTTAAAAGCGCGCTTTTCCGCTTTGTAATGGGCCGCTTCGGCGATCGTCGGTTTGGAATTCAAACAAGTCACCTGAGTGAAGCGAGGCTGCCGGTAAATTGATTAACGCCGGTGGTATCGACGCGGTTGCCAAAAGACTACCGGGCAAACCTGAACAGGTTCTTTGCGAGTATCAAAAAGATCAAGCTATCGACATGATCGTGATGTGCGCATTCAGCCATACCCGCATTCACGAGCTGCTGTTGGGCAGTTTCACCGCAAAAATGCTGGCGCACAGCCAAAAGCCGCTGCTTTTACTGAGATGAACGGCTGTAAGGGGCCGGTTCTGACGGAGTTCCAAAAAACAGAAGCTTTGGACAGCACCTAACATCAGATAGTAATCGCAATGAGGTCAGTCATGATGAAAAAACAGACTCTATCAGAAAACCATCCTTGGCATGCGCTTCCTCCCGACGTGGTTTGTGAGGCTTTGGTCAGCGCCGAACAGGGTTTAAGCCCACAGGAGGCCAAGCGGCGACTGACGCAATACGGCTCAAACACGTTGACACCGACCGCCGGTCGCGGCCCTTTCAAACGCTTTCTCAGCCAGTTTCACAATGTACTCGTTTATGTATTGCTTGCCGCCGCCGGTGTAACGGCGGCCATTGGGCACTGGGTAGACAGCGGCGTCATCGTCGGCGTGGTGTTGATCAATGCGCTGATCGGATTCATTCAGGAAGGCAAGGCGGAAAAAGCCCTGGACGCGATAAGCAATATGCTCACGCACCAGGCCATGGTGCGGCGCGAGGGCAAGAATGTGCTGATGCCTGCCGAGCAATTGGTTCCGGGCGATATTGTCATGCTGGAAAGCGGCGACAAGGTACCGGCGGATTTGCGCCTGTTGCAGGTCAAAAATTTGCGCGCCGATGAATCCATGCTCACCGGGGAATCTTTACCCGTCGAAAAAAACACGGCGGCTGTCGGCACCCATGCCGCATTGGGAGATCGGTTTTGCCTGGCTTACTCGGGTACCTTGATTACCTACGGCACAGCGCTTGGCATGGTGGTGTCCACCGGCGACCTTACCGAAATCGGCCGCATCAGCGCCATGCTGCGCACAGTGCCGTCGGTAGTCACGCCGCTACTGCGGCAGATTGCACGCTTCAGCCAGTGGTTGAGCTTTGCCATTGTGATGCTGGCCTCGGCTACGTTCGCTTATGGCTGGGCTATTCAGCATTCTTCTTTGACCGAGTTGTTTATGTCTGCGGTAGGGCTTGCCGTGGCCGCGATTCCCGAAGGCTTGCCCGCCGTTATGACCATCACCCTGGCTATCGGCGTGCAACGCATGGCCAAGCGCAATGCCATTATCCGGCGCTTGCCTGCCGTCGAAACCCTGGGTTCGGTTACCGTTATCTGTTCCGATAAAACCGGCACCCTGACCTGCAACGAAATGACCGCCAAATCGGTCTTCGTCAATAACAAACTGTTTACTGTGGAAGGTGTCGGTTACAACCCGCACGGCGGTTTTAAACTGGCGAACGAAACAGCGCCTGTAGAAGATCACCCGTATCTGCATGAATTGCTTCGCGCCGCCGCGCTGTGCAATAACGCAAGAGTGGAGCAAAAACACACGAACTGGATAGTACACGGCGATCCGACCGAAGGCGCCTTGATCACCTTGGCGCACAAAGCGGGGATGGATCCCGATTTTCTCAATCAGGAAATGCCGCGTACCGATGTTATTCCGTTCGAATCGGAGCATCGCTATATGGCGACATTGCATCACGACCATAGCGGGCATGCCTTCGTGTTTATCAAAGGCGCGCCCGAACGGGTGCTGGGCATGTGCAATCTACAACGTATTGATGGCGAAGATGTGCCGATTCATGCTGTCCAGTGGCATCAAATGATGGATGAGATCGCGGGCGGCGGGCAGCGCCTGCTTGCGATTGCGTACAAGACCGTGCCTTCCACCCAGAAGCAAATTAACGTTGCCGATGTGGAAACCGGCCTGACCTTGCTGGGTATCGTCGGCATGATTGACCCGCCGCGCCCCGAAGCCGTCAAAGCCGTGCTCAAGTGCCTGAATGCCGGTATCAATGTCAAAATGATTACCGGCGACCATGCGGCGACGGCTGTAGCGATTGCCGTGCAGCTCAACATCGGTGACGGTTCGGTGTTGAGCGGAGAGCAGCTGGACCGGATGACCGATCACGAACTGACGGCGGCCATCCGCAACGTCGATGTTTTTGCCCGCACCAGCCCGGAAAACAAGCTGCGTTTGGTGACTGCGCTGCAAGCGGACGGGCATGTGGTGGCGATGACCGGTGACGGCGTTAATGATGCGCCGGCGCTAAAACGCGCCGATGTGGGCGTGGCGATGGGTCAAAAAGGCACCGAGGTCGCCAAGGAAACCAGCGAGATGGTGTTGGCGGACGACAATTTCGCTTCGATAGCCCATGCCGTTGAAGAAGGCCGCGGCATTTACGACAACCTGCTTAAGTCGATTATTTTTATCTTGCCTACCGGTGGCGGTGAAGCGTTAATGATTGTCGCGGCCATCGTCATGGGCGAAATATTGCCGATCACCCCGGTGCAAATATTATGGGTGAACATGATTACTGCGGTGACGTTATCACTCACGCTGGCCTTTGAGCCGCCGGAACGCAACATTATGAAGCGCATGCCCAGGAAGCCTGATAAGCCCTTGCTTTCGATGTTTATGATTTGGCGCATTGTGTTCGTGTCGCTGATTATGGTAACCGGCACCTTTAGCCTGTTTCTGTGGGAACGCTCGCTCGGCGCACCGATTGAACAGGCACGGACGGTTACGGTGAATACGCTGGTGATGTTTGAAATATTTTATGTCTTCAACAGCCGTTACCTGCACCATTCCGTGCTCAATCTGCATGGCCTGTTCGGCAACCGGTTGGTGTGGCTGGCTGTCTTGCTGCTGATAGCATTCCAAATAGTCTTTACCTATTGGCCGCCCATGCAAGCGTTATTCGGGACTGTCGACATAGACGCGCATACCTGGCAAATGATTGTCGCGGTCGCCTTAACTGTGTTTATACTGGTTGAAATAGAAAAATTTTTTATTCGCTTGTTTCTGCCCAAAGCAGTGGCCGGGAATAGCAAGAAATAAACAAGTGGCATTTTAGATGCTCGGATTTTTGAGGGAATGATTTGAAAATCGCTCCCTCAGTTTTGTTGAAACAGGATCAGGAGTCCAACTATGCTTAGTTTTATTAAATCGAGTCTGAAGTATTTTATAGTCGGTATTTTAGCGGTCATTCCGGTTGTTATTGTCATTCAAGTCCTGGTGTTTTTGGAAACTATCCTACGGGATTTTTTTATTTATATTTACGGGTACTCCAACAATGTCTTTATGACTGTTTTGGCATTCACGCTGTCTTTTGTTGCAATCGCTTATACCGGTTATCGGGTCACCGTATCCGAAAAAATGTGGGTGCTGCATCAAGTCGAATTATTGATTAACCGGATTCCAATGATCAGGACGATTTACAGAGTCAGCAAAAAACTGGTCAACCTGCTCGGCAGCCAGGAAAAGAGCGTAGCCAAAGAAATTATTTTTATTGAATACCCCAAAGAAGGTCTATGGGTGCCGGGTTATGTCACCAATAAGGTGGGCGAGATGCTGGTTGTTTATGTGCCGACTTCGCCAAATCCAACTTCCGGATTTACCATTATTGTGCATCAATCAAAGGTCGTGAAATCGAGCATGGATATTGAAGCGGTTACCAGTTTTATTGTCAGTGTCGGCGTTGATTTGCATCAAAAAGAGGAGCTTGAAAAGCTTGCCGACTTGGAGCATGCCGGAATCAGTCACCAGGCAAGCAAGTAGGCGAGCGGTTTAAAACGGATGGCAATTATTACAGAGAAACTCTATTGCATGATTAACAAAGCATAAAAGGCTGCTCCAGTTATTGCAGCGCTCATTACGCTCCGTTGAATGGCGCTAGATAATGACCTGCCCAAAGCTTTTCTCACCGCAAAATGAAGATAGGCTGGGTTAAAACTTTATTGTTAACCCAGCTGATCAGTTGATCCTGCCTGCGGCCTTGTGCCGGGGAGAATCCATGTTCGGCGTCGAGCGTATCAGTCCGCGCTTCGTTACCGACGCCTGGACGGTCGAGCGTTTCGGATTGGCGCGGACAGACATCATTCCTGCCGTTGACGGTGCCGGTTTTATCGAAATCCTTGCAAGCGGGTAACGCCACCATGATCCCCATTCAAGGCCATCCGCTGGGATGTTGAATTCGTCATCGCTATTATGACCGGATTGAGCGCGAAATCGTCCATGTGCTGTTTCTCCAAGTCTCATTTCCAAAGGACGGCGAGTTCGGCATAGGGAGTAACCACGATCAACACAGCGTAAAAGGCTGCTGCATTGAGAGGCAGTCGGAATCGTTCGATTGCTGTCTGCCGTGCTTGTCGCCGTAAACCATCCTGATAATGTCCCTCTTGGCTTCCAGCCAGTCGCGTAGCTCATTGCCGGGTTTAAAAGCGCGTTTTTCCGCTTTGTAATAGGCCGCTTCGGCGATCATCGATTTAAGGTTCAAGTCCAGCTCGTAGACGGGAACGGGGATAACCGGGGTAAATCCGAACTTAATAAGGCCTAAAACGCTTTGCGGCGAGCTGTTTTTAATGCCGATTTCCTTGGGTTCCCGTTCCGACAAGGTGCCGAAAAGACGATCCCAGATCGAAAAAACCGCGCCGTAGTTGCTGTCGTGCTCGTTACGTTCCGTTGAATGGTGGGCGCGATGCAAATAGGGTGCGATGATGATTCGCGCCAACTGCTTCTCTTTGCGAAATGAAATATTGGCGTGATGAAACATGATGAACAAGGTCAAGATAGCTTCATTAGTCAGCGCCATCGTTGGCTTGACGCCCAGGATGATAACGTAAGCCGATTTCAGCACGGTGATGATTAGCAGCTCGACAATGTGTATCCGAAATGCGGTTGAAACATTTAAATACGGGTCGTTGTGATGCACTTTGTGAAACATCCACAGACAGTCAAAGCGGTGACTGATTCGGTGCCAGCAATAGAGCATCAAATCGAGCAATACAAACGACAGCAGGGCTTGCCATGCCGGATTGGCGATATAACTCAGCAAGCCCCGATCCGAATAACGCTCGGCCGCTATCAACAAGGGTGTGGTCGACAGCAACGAGATAACGAGACTGTTAAAAATAAACAGACCGGCATTGGTTTGGTAAGATCGCCGGGCCTGGTTAAGCGATAATTTGCGCGTGGGGTAGTTAAGCTCAAGAGCCGAAAGTACGACAAATGCAATAAGCAGGGCAAATGTCGCCAGTTCTCCCGACATGCTTGAGAGCCAGGTTAAATAGGATTCAACAAAGGTGATGAGTGACGTAATTTCGTTAGACATTGTCTTTACCTCGATACAAAGTTACGTGAACTTGGTGCAGCGAGATCTTAAGTAAAAGCGGTGACAATTTGATGAAAAGGCTGGGGTGATAATGCCGATGCACCTTGCCCCTATACTTAAGAAAACGCTTTGATTAGATACCAGCAAAATCTACGCCACAAACTGATTTTTAGCCGGGGAAGGCGGCAAGGCGCAGTTAATGTACCCTGCGAGCCATGATTGCCAAAGGGTTCAGGTCGATGAAGAAAAAAGGGGATTGCAAATGGCGTTGCAAAAAGCTTTGTGGGTTAGCCGCCGGATTGTATCAGTCCGGTGCAATTGTGTTTTCTTACGCACCTTCGCAACACCAAACTATCAGCGTCGTTATCATGGCAATCGGGATGCCGGGTGGGCCGGATTTTGCCCACCCGTGCAAATAAGGCCGTCGCCATGAAAGAACATACACGAATTACGCATTATTTTCTCACCACGAAGACACGAAGAGCGCGAAGAAAAAACATAAATAGGTGTTTATAAGTTTCTTAACATGAGTGGCATGTGTGGGAGCGGCTAAAGCCGCTCCCACACATGCCACCTAAGAAATCGCCCCAAAGTCAGGTCATCCCTTTTTCTAAATCCCCAGGCATGCCCGTTTAACATAGGTGATCAGCCGTTAAGCATCCGCGCTATTTAGCCAAAGATCGTGCTTATTGCATAGACTTAGCGCGTACACCGCGCCGCTGTAGTTTTTAAGCGTAAATGTTGAAACAGCCGCACTGTCCTTGGTTGGGTCGAACAAATGTTCATCGATAAATTTATAGTTCTTATCTAACAGGACATGCTTAACAATGTAATGTTCGTAGCCTTTTATTTCGTGGGGAGTGACAATTTTTACCGTGGTAATGTCTTCGGCTTTGGTGATTTCAATCGTGGGTAAATGGGTGGCCACTTTTCCCGCCCAGCGGCCCGGCGCTTCTTTTGTATAATAAATATCCCTTGATGCCGTTGCCTGTTCATCAGCGGCAGCCAGTGCCAGGGCGGGCGTGATCAGGCTCGCGCCTGCGCTTGCTACACTTAAGCGAATAAAATCGCGACGTTCCATAGTAATTCCTTGTTATTGGTTAGTGACTAATAGCGGATTAAATTTGATGCGGTAAAGCTTATGTTTCCTGGTTCTTATGGCTCCTCGCACATTAAATGCACCATTCAATTTCATCCTCATTGCTTGGATTCAAACTGATTGGGATACCAAAAAGCTTTATGGCACTGTTCGCAGATTTCATCGACGCGGCCTCCGACTTCACGCAAAGCCGCCGGATTCTTTGCCTCTATCGCTGCCAGCGTTTCTTCGGCTGTCGCCTGAAGTCGCTGCGCATACCTGAAAAAAATCTCCGGCTTCGTATCAATTAATTGCTGAATTTCTTCAGGACTTTTTTTGACGCCGGGGATTTCAAATTTCGAGTCTTTTATCGCGACGAGACGGCCGCCTTCGCTCAACCGTACGGCCGCGTCAAGCAGCGTGGCGGCGTATTGCCTGGCCGCGGCCCATTCTGGGTCCGTATGCGGCTGTTTTTCTCCTATGCCGGACTTGCCGCCTGAGTTCCAAACCCCGTCAGAGGCGGGAGCAATCAACGACAGCATCAGTTCTTGAATCGTGGCTAACGATTCAAGACTTTCCTTCTGGTCGCGGATGACCGATTTCTGCGAACACGCTGAAAATACCGATAGTGCTATTACGATGAGGGCGAACTTTAATGTTAAGGGCATCTGAATCTTGGGTTATTGATAAAAACGTCAGTTGTTGCCGGCGCATCGGTTAATTCCGGGCCGGTCGGCAAATGATGAACATTAATTGATCGCAAAGCAATAGAACAGACCCGCTCCGCCGGTTTTAACCAGGTTTTCCTGGACGCAGCCTTTGCTGGCATGCGCTGAATTCCAGGATGTATTGCCCCCGCCGGTACGATCGAAATGACCCACTTGAGCCGAATCGTCTTCAGCGCTGCGGGTGTAATTTTTACAGGTATGGTCGGCTGCATCGGTAAAAGCGGTGCCGTCGGCTTGAGAACCGGTAACAATGTCGTGCTGGTTGGGCTTGTCCCCGGCGCCGTTAACCGTTTCATTTTTCTCAGTGAGCGCTATGGTTCTGCTCAGATTATTACCGAGTCTTCGAAACGTTTTGCGACTGTTAGTATAGCCACTTAGACTAATACCCTGAAACGTTAGGGACAGGGTTGTAACCCCCGTCCCGCTTGGGTGGCCGATCTCGATCCCAATGCGATTTCGATCAAGCTGCCCGATGACATCAAATGGGTCGCCAATCCCAGCGGCTCGGAATCAGCGGTATTGGTCGGCGACCCGTCCAAACCGGGGCTTTATGTGGTGCTGAACAAATGGAAAGCGCATCACAACAGCAAGCCGCATTCGCATCCGAACGACCGCTTCATCACCGTGATTTCCGGTACTTGGTGGGTCGGCACCGGCGGCGATTACAACCCGGATAATTTGAAACCGGTTCCGGCGGGCAGCCAGCCAGGTAGGGTACGCTGCGCGTACCTCTAATTTTGAATTGAATTTCTTGGCGATTGAAAAGGTACGCATAGCGTACCCTACTTGGCTTATGAGTTCAGCAGAGTAACCTAGGAGACTGTCGGATTTAGCAGTGCGAAAGATGTTAAAATAGCCCGGTCGACCCCCTCTGAATAACAAACAAAAATGGCAACCCAATTCATCCTGATTGATCGCGATACTCCCTACATCTTGCCGCCGTGTGTACAAGATTATTTGCCTGAAGCACATATGGCCCGTTTTGTTGTCGA